>Ga0114925_10000303_pt1 | contig 20720 bp, 14 predicted proteins | sample SumtaG_2_FD_87287 | JGI IMG/M metagenome (GOLD analysis project Ga0114925, IMG submission 87287) | Deep subsurface microbial communities from Indian Ocean to uncover new lineages of life (NeLLi) - Sumatra_00607 metaG | ecosystem: Environmental > Aquatic > Marine > Oceanic > Sediment | place... | reverse complement strand
GAATGAAACGGAATGAAATCAATTTTTAATGAATCTGTATCAAGTAATAGATAACCACGTGGTTCTTTTAACTTAGTACTTTTATTCTTCAATTTATTACCTACATATTCATATTTTTCTATTAAACCCTCACGAATTCCAATCCAAGTAGGTAAGGAAGCCGGTACGAGAATAATGTTAGAGAAACCATCAACTTTGGTTCTATAAGTATGTTCGTGTCCATTCAACACCAAATTGAAGTTCTTGGAAAGCATTTCAACGAGCTCCTTGCTAATACCAACATCCTCACCACGTCTAATCATGTCCATGTGTAGAAGCATAACATTTTTTTCCTTAGCTACTTTAGATGCTGCTTGACAATATTCTTTTATCTTTAATTCTTTTGTTCGATGATTCTCTTTTTCTTGAATATTTCCAAACCAAAACCTGACTCCATCTATAATTATTGGTTTCTCAAATTCCGTAGCTTCGGTTGTTAGACCGATTTTTGGGTCAGTTAGCAAAAAATTGAAATTCTTTGCTGTTCGAGATATTAATTTTAAGACAGATTTATCCTCATGATTACCTAACAAAGAATACCAAGGTATGTTTATAGATTCAATTATCTCTGTTATAGGAAGCTGATGTCTAGCGCCTTCCACATGACTTATAGGGTGTCCTTGATTAGAAAACTTTTTGTCAAAGAAATCACCTAAAACTAATATAGCTATTGGCTCTTGTGAGCGTATATCTTCCATAAGCCTTTTAAACTCTTTCATTTTATCATACTCAGGGTGATATTTATGAATCAAATGAGAGTCTGCAATTATGGCTATCTTATTCATTATTTAATCATCCTCAACTTTTAAAATTTCATTAATTGCGTTATCTGGTATGTTCAAAGTTCTTGCAATAACACTAAAACGATCCTTCACATCTTGATCAAATCCACCAGATCCGCCCCAAACATCCTCCTTCTGAAGTAGCTTCTTTATTTCAGCTTCAAAATGATTTACTTTCATAGGTAGAGGTATATTTCTTCCCACGAGTTTTTGAAATCCTACAGCAATTCCAACATCAGCATATTTAACATAGTCATCATATGGTCCTAAATCAGATGGGACATTCCTAAATAAAACATTCCTCATCGAATTAACTGGAAGACCCATTGCCATCATCCAGCCTAATTGAGTAAGAAGTGTTGGGTCCAACTTAATTATATCTTGCAGTACTAATCCAATTCCTAGCCCAAACTTCCTCGCACGTACTTGAATTCTACTAAATAGACTTATTTGAGCTGATCCTTGACCCCCTAATAATGCCGTGGCTTCTTCAATTATGAAAAGAGTAGGGGTTATGTTAGCATCAAAACCCCGCCTCTCTCTTTCACTAACAATATAATTGAGTAGGACTCTCTGAATTAATAGTTTTACTTCAGGTGTTAATGAAGATTCATCGATGATTAGAGTTTCGCCTCCGTCAGCACAACATAACGCAAAAGTTACTAAATTGTAATCATTAGCCAACCTTCTACCTAATCGAGTATCTCCATGCATAATCTGATTTCCATTAGAGTCATTAATATAAGTACCAATAGAATCCAAATAATCAAAGATTTCGGTGTCCCAATCGATTCTAATTCCAAGATACCGTCCGTTATTCAATAAAAATTCCCTTAATGCTCTTGCGGCTGTTGCATATGATGTTTGTTGAAATCCGTATTGATCCCGGTTTCCTGATTCATTGAATTCGAGAGGTTCGCTAAGAAACCAATTTACAAAATCAATAGTTAATCTAAGTTCATTAAAACCTGTTGGCCTTAGATCTGGACGATCACGATGTAAACGCAAGTAAAAATGCCTTAAATACGCAGGAATCACCACAAATGCTACTTTGCTTTCTAGTTTATTTATCACTTCAGAAACGGGAATAAACTGTAAGGGAATCTTCATCGGTTGAGGTTCTATGAATCTGTAATCGGTATCAACAAGAGAAACAGCTCCAGAATCTATTCTTATTCCAACATCAATCAAATGAATTAGAGGATCGTGGTCGTAAGCAAACTTCATAACAAGCATCGCTAAGTCTAGACCCCAATCTCTAGGCTTCAAACATTTCACATATTCACCAACATCATCAAATAAAATTATGCCTAAGCGATTCCATCCGTCTAAAGTATTATGTTCTAGAATACATTGCATCCTAAGTCTTTCATATTCAATTATCAATTCTTTAAGCAAATTCCCCTTACCCGCACCTGAGATAGCAACTAATGCAAAGTGTATTAGTTCATTTCCCTTAAGCACAACATAGTAAGGCTCATTAATCTGAGGGATGATACCTATTGGGATTTTAACATATGTTTCATCCAAAGAACCATATAACATTTGTATCACTTCCCTAACGCCAAAAATGTCACCTTCCATTCCAACTTTGAGAGGACTCACGCTAGGACTGGGAACTCCATCTTCAATAACAAATAATAGGTCAATTAAGGCATTCTGAGAAAGCTCACTTATGACTCCAAGGGTTTGTTTATTTTCCTCAGAAAAGTTAATTAATGTTCCGTATTTATAAGAATCATCCTTTACTAAGGCTTTGACTCCAGACATTTTATTATCCAAGACGAGTACTGCTGCTGTTTCACTCATAAACAATTTTAAGATATCCAAATAGTCTGAATTATCATTTATGTTTTTTACATTGCCTATATCTACCAATTCTCTTAAGATGGGCTTACGTAGTTCTTCATCTCTATTAACTATATCACCGAAGGTCTTAGCATAAACTCTCATGAAAATCTTGAATTTCTCAGAACCTATTAAATCTGCGACTAATTTCAAATGCTTAAAACCATATTGCTTCAAAATTTCAGGTAAACTGCTTTTTTTAACTTTAAACACATCATCCAATAGTTGTGGCACAGCATCCTCAGTTATTACTGTTGCAGCTCCTTGGAAATTAGATAGTGCGGATTGTAGTATGAAATTTTTTGCTGGATCCAACACTACAGGTCCTGAAGCAGTAATTACAGTCCAACTTGGTAAATCGCTTGTAGGTGCTACTAATCTTTGCTCGTATATTAAGAAATAATTACAATTTTCTTTTCCATCTTTTATATAAATTGGCATTGGTTCCGTTATTGGATAAATCGGATTAGGTGCCTCATCTTTATTGATGATGATCTTTATCATATACCCATTTACTTCATTAATAACTCCTAAATTTGTATTGATTACTTTAGCCATTTTTCATTAACCTCCATTTGTTTATATCTTTTACATTTCTTCCCAGTTTATATTTATCTGGTCTATTTTTGTTGTAAAACTCTAATAAAAGCTTAGAACCATGTTTCTTGTATAAATTGCACGAAATGTGTGCTAAGGTGAGCGAGACGGAATGACCTTTACCAAGCATCATTTCTAAGCATATAATCTTGTGAGCTGTAGAGGGACTTAGAGCAGGAGAATATCCCACCCTAACCCAAGTGGAAGGAAAATAAACCCAAGAACCATTAATCAATTCTTTATAACCCCAAGATAAGTAATGAAATTTCAAACCATCCCAATTATTATTATATTCTGCAGGTTTAACATTAAATACAGGAGTAGGTCGTGCAATATCTCCTAACCAATCCTCTAACAAATCATAATCAGTGAAAAACTTTTCTTCCATCTTATTTCGTAACTCAACAAGAGCTGGCAATTTGATTGTCTTATCTTTAGAAATATTTCTTATTAAATCTATTAGTGCCTTAGCTCTCGTATCTATGGAATTAATAGCATTATCTAACTCAGATATTAAGTCGTCACTAACTACTTTTAACGTACTTCGCTGAGAAACGAAGATAACTGGAAGTTCGTGATTCTTAATATCATCAAAACATTTCTGTAAGTTGGATAATAAGAATTCTCGATTTTTTCTATCTAATTGTGGTAATGCTTTAATGAAAGAGAAAATTACAGGAAGGTCTAGGATACCTACAGCAACCTTTTCTGGAAATTCTTCCCATACCATAGGTTTATTTTCTTGCCATTGACATCCTTGCTTATTTATAGGACAATCTTTACAGTTATATCTCTTAAATTTTCTCGCAAGCATTAAACATATTACACTTTTAACTTCTAATATCGTTCTCACGCTTGACTTATCCAATAGTTCTCTAGCCTCATAAACTATTCTCTGGTCATATTTGATCGTATGAGTTCGCATATTTTGAATGCCCCATACCACATCACTAATACTTACCTGTGTAGGAGACTCTGCATCATCTGAAATCCGTGTTGTTGTGCCATCAACACCTATAAAACAGAACTTTTCCGTTAATTCGTTCAAATCTTCATTGTTTAATAGATTTCGTTCTGTTGATCCAAGTACGATGTCACCATTTAATTCAAAATATGGAATTTCAAGAATGTCGCAAATTTCTTGCACTTTTTCTTTTGCGAAAGTTAAATCACTTAGTACCATAATTAACTAAGATCAAAATTAGGTTTATAAATGTTTCGTATAATCTAAATGGTTTATGAAAAAAGAATATAAGCCGAGAATTACTTGAGTTTAACATCATTCAAATAGATCTATTTAATTTTTGAGAGTATTATGGATGAATTTTCCCCCCTAAATCGCAAATTCGGTTGAACAAATAAATGATATCATCTTTCAATACTTTATTGTCTGTTTGATATTAATATTTTGTTTTCAATATTAATAAAACTAAGGGGTGTATGCAATTTTATTAAATAAGGTGAAAATTAGAATATATTTAAAATTAGAAGATAAAAGTTATATAAAAAAAACTAAAAAAATCTATAAATATTAATTTAGTATAAGAGGTATTTGAAAAAGCCAATGGTAGTAATGGTTCACAGAATTAAGTGTAATGATTCATCAATCGAGGACCTTTATTATCAAAGAAATCTAGTCTTTAAAATAGATACTTTAATAAAATCAAATATTAGGCCTCATTGTCTAAAATCCTTTTTTAATGGAGAGTTGCTAAAAAAAGTTGTTTATGCCACTAAAAAGTTGTATAGCTAAATTCCTTTTAAATTCAAAGTGAAATAAAATTTAATAATTCATTTGTTTTATGGAAATGACTATGCTTAACAAATTTCTAAGGTTTATTGGCATAATCTTATCAATCCCACCTAATCAATAGCGACAGATTATGTCGCAATGCTTTCTGTTAATTTTTTCACTATAATATAAATTATTATATTTCTTCCTCTTTAAGTTCTTTAATAAACTCAGCATACCTATTTTTACGCTCTAGAATTGCCTTAGGACCCCCTTCCAATTCTATAATGTGTTTAACCATGCTTTCAAAGGCCCCAAATGTAATCTCACTCTTCATTTTCTGAGTGTCTGAATCAAAATATTCCTTAAGAAAGAAGATCTTTTCCACATCTGATAAGACAGGTATGTTTTGAAAATGGGTTACAATCAAGAATTGATGTTTAAACCTATGAGATCGGATTATATCAGGTAATTGATTTTTTATATCAAAATCCAAATGATCCTCTGGTTGATCTACTATTAAAGGAGTGTTTTTATTTATAAGTGCTAAAAGCAATAAATTCCTGTGTTGCTCTCCAGGTGAGACATCATTTAAATCAGACAATAATGATCCTTTCCTTACCTTAATTTTTATTTGTTCATCTAATCCGGAGCTCTCAATATTAAATAAATTCTGATCGAATAATCCCCTTATATTACTTGGGACTTCTTCGCTAGGATATAATTGAAATAACTTCTTCTTTGTTTTTTGTGTTAAACCTAAACTCATAAATTCATCAAAAATTTCTGGTTTTGGCAAGTCTTTATACTCGGATTCTATGATTTGAACGAAATCCCTCCCAGATATCTTTTTGCAAATATTATGTAAGAAGTTTTTATTAATACGGTCTGTTATTTCATCTAACTTGTCCATATATCGCCATTCGAAGTCATAAGAAAATTCTAGGTGTCCATATTGGTTTGATGGGAGAGAATGGTTAAGATATTTAATACCACTTTCTCTTTTTTTAATTATTTTTTTCCATAATTCTTGATAGAAAATTAGTATGTTAGTTAATTTTTCTTCTAATTCTTTGATTTTAGATATATGAATTGAATTTTTTTCGATCTCTGAAGTTTTATTCCTTATGTTTATTTCAATTCTGTTAATCTCATCTCGTAACTGGCTTTTTTCCTTGTTCTCTTTCTGAAATTTTTCATATTCTTGAGAATGCTTTAAATCTTTTACAATCCACGCTTTTTTAATTTCTTTAAGAGCTTGAGCGTTTCTTGCGATTAAATCTTGATTTTTCTTAGAAAACTCTTTTAGTATACCATCAAACTCCGATAAATCTTCATTTATACTAAGGAATTTGTTATTGAAATCAAATGCTGCTAACAATTTTTCTTGTTCTTCTAAAAAATTTTCTATTTGAACCTTTTTTATTCCCTTTTTATCAACCTTTTGTTGAAAACTTGATGCAAATTCCAAAAAGGCGGAAATTGATTTAAAATTCTTATTCATTTTATCTTGAATTTTTAGCCATTCTGAATGAGTCTCTTGAATTTTTTTATCTTCTACTGAGGAACTTATTTTGAATTCATCTTGCAATACATTTAGCTTTTCTTTCAAGGCATTTATTTCATTATTAAGATGAAAGGGGTCTAATACTTGGAGGTTCCCGTCTATTGTGTACAATCCGATTAACTGGGTTTGTATATTTCTTATCTCGTTATTTAACTCTCCTATCTTTTTTTTTATTTGAGATGTTCTAAGACGATTATTTTGTTCAAATAACAACTCCAATATTTGTAAAGGATATTTGGGATTATTAGTGAATATATGGAATTCATTTTGAAAATAAATTTCGCAAAAAAGAGAAAATTCTCTCAAAACTAAAGCAAATGCCAATTGAGTACCATTATGACTTATAATAATATCTTTATTTAATAAACTATTTATGGAAATATCATCTAGCTCATCACTCTCGATATATTTGAAATCTCTGGAAATTTTAATGATAGGATAGTTTTTAGAAAAGTTTATGATCTCAATGCTTATAGATGAATTTCTTCTTATAAGATTATTTAGTTTATTTAATATTTTTCTTGCTCTTTCCTTTTCTACTTTGTTTTTTGAATTCCACATTTTATCTATTTTCTTTAAGACAAAAAATATCATTTCTATAATAGAAGATTTACCAGAGCCACGACCGCCAATTATAACATTAATATGAGGTGAAAAATTAAGAGATGTCTCATTAAAGTAGATGCCTGGACAAGTCAGGCTTGATATGTATGGATAATCTATAGGAGAAGGCTCCGTTAGAGAAATACGAGACTCTGGATCGTATATACTTTGGCGAAAAGAATCTATAGACATGGTTTCGAATCGAATCCAAGTAGGAACAATTTTATTTTCGTCAACGCCATGATAATCTGAAGTCTGCACTAAAGGTACTGGTCTATTAAAATTCATCTCATTTCTAATGGCTGTTTTATAATTTGTTATATTTTCGGGGAGCATCCCATATATTGCACGAACTTGTTTATAAATCTTTGTTCGAGCTTGGTTTGATTGAGAGTGAACCCCTGTTTGTATCTTTATGTGAGGAAATCCTATTAAGTATTTCAATTCAGGACTTTTCTTAAAATAATCTTCTATTTCATGTACATTTTGCCATCGTGGAGTAAAAGCTGTTGAAGATGTCTCCCATGGGAGGGTTTTTGCGCTCTTTCCGATGATGTTATCTATTTGTAGTTTTATAATTAACTGATTCAACTTCTCAATTGTTATATTGGGGTCAAATATGATTTCTAGGTGATATCCTCCAACACTCATTTCAATCCCTGGAAAGATGGTAAACTTTAGATTGGAATCCTCCACCTTGAGGATTTCTAATTCATTTCTTAAGTCATTGATCCAATTAAAAGAGTGATGGTCTGTTATAACGATAAAATCATAATCTTTTTCGATGAACTTTTGAAGGAATTCTCTGGGAGTTATGTTCCTGTTTAGATCGTATTTTTCTTTCATTTGGTTTATGCGTTCTTCCTTCTCTTCGGGAGATTCTGAATCTGGTTTCTGAATGTTTTCATATCCAAAATCGTCCGAAACAGGAGTATGTATATGAATACATCCCTTTTTCCATTTTAATTCTGTCATTTTGATACCATGAAATCTTATAAAAAATGAAAACCGATTTGAACTTAAATCTTTTTCGAAAATAATTATATTTGACAGATATAAAATGAGAAACATTAAAATTATTTAATTTATCAATAGATTCTATTATATCTATATCAAACTTGCTAAAATTATCCCTTTTAAAGAATATTTTTTCAGCTAATAGGGATAAAGCGTGCTATTTAAATTTGCTCTTTAACATGTTGTTCATGATTTGAGAAACTAAAAATGTAAAAATCTTTCAATATCGATAAGATCTCCAATATTAGCTGGAAAAATCTAATTTGATATAGTTGATTTTTTATGTAAAGCTGAAAAATGTGACCCGCGATTAGAATGCCCATTACTTTTATGGGGTTGCATTCGAAATCTAAAATAACATACTTTAATTGAGGTGTTTTTCTTGAAAATGTCTCTTTTCGATAAAATAAAACATTCGAATTTTTAATTGGATCAAGTTTTTGATCGAGGAGACTTAAAGAACGAGATATTTCGTTTTTATTTGTGAATAAATCAAAATTCATCCTCAACTTTAGAAACTCGTTGTATTTTTCCATAACACACCCTCTCATTAATGTCCTTATCTTTAAGAATATAAAATTAAAATAGCTTTTAAATTATTGAAAAATTGATCGGTACTATTTCCGTACGTCAAAGCCGCTCTGTCCGTAATTATGTCATCTAAACCATCCCGATTCTGATCGATGTATTTGTCCAACCAGACAAAGCCGCTCTCATAATATTGAACCTTTCCTATCAAGTTATTATATATATATAATCCTAAGATTAATCCATTGTCTTGCTCTGTTATCGGGATTATTCTAACCACAATCGTTTCGTCGATTAAGGGATTAAATGGATCGTAACCCTGTACATAATCGGATTCCCACATTTGATAATCGTTGGTAACTAAATCGTATATTTCTATAATATCCTCATTAGTATTGGAGATATTGTTTTCAAATAAAATGAATCCGAATATTAAAACAGCTACCATGATTTTTAGAAAAAATCATCTTTTACGCTTATGTAAAAGGTTTCCTCCCCTAATTTCTTGCTATATGAGCATCTTATACAATTTTTAATTGAATCTTTGCTCTTATAAAACTAAAGAACTCAAAATAAGGCATTTAAAGATATCTTAGAGTGAGAAAATTTAAAGTTTTTTAAAATATTCCCCATCTCTTTTACGATATTTATTTTCTTGATAATTAATTTGCTGGAAAGCTTCATCTATTCCTATATCCAAAATTGGTTGACTATATTGATGTTGATGATTGGTATCTTGATAAAACCTGCCATCAGGAGTTATCATGCAATAAGAATCTAAAATCATCTTGCTACTCTCAAATACGGGATTGAGTTGTCTATGCCTTTCAATGAATGACTGAAACTGCCAAGGTTTTAAATTACCAAATTCTATAAAGAAATTGTCATTGATCCCTTTTAAAAAATGAACCTCAAATACCTTCCATCGTATGGGATTGATAATATGGATGAAGTCTGATAGATTTTCATCCCAATTCAAAGGATTGACAATAGAATTTATTTTTATCGCAATTTCATATTCTTTAATTAGTTTGATTTTTTGGTTAATTAAATGGACATGTGAATAATTTTTCGAATTTAATCTGAGTGTTCGACCTAATTTAACTTCAATATGATTATCTAGTGAATCTATACTCAATCCTATTAAATCCAACTTTTCAGAACATTTTTCCATAAATTTTCGATTGATAAAAGTTCCATTTGATATCATTGAAACAAATAACCCTAAGTTTTTAGAGTGAATAATTAATTCTGGTAAATGATTAATTAAAGTAGGTTCTCCTCCTGCGAAATTTATTTTTTTACATCCATTCTCAGCTATAATCCTGATTAACTTGAGAGAATCATTTAATGATAGTTCTTTATTATGGTTCTTATATCGAGCAAAACAAAATTTGCAGCAATAATTACATTTTTCGGTAATATGATAGTTAATTGATTCAGGTAATTTCTCCATTAAATAGACACCTTCAATTTACTTTCCAAGACATAATTCAAGGTAAATCATCCCTCAATACTCTGTTTTTCTCTCAGAACCTTGTTTAATTCATAGAAATTTTCATTAGATACTTCTTCAACTAACTTGACAAATTTTTGTTCGAAATAAAACTGATTTTCTATTATCATGAATCGTATTTGATGCTCTCTTAACCATTCCTCAGAAACGATATCATATTGTCTATATCGGTCATTGGACAATATTAAAGCATTATTTTCCTTCGCATAGGATAAAATGAAATCATCAGCTTCAATTTCAGCAGGTGCTTCAAAGATTATCTTCGGAATTAAATATTTGGTTTTATACAGTTTTTTGCTGTCAATTTGATGATAAAGAGCGCAGTCGGCAATCCCTATTGTCTCAACATTTCTCGGAATTAATGCATATAACAGATTAATGTATTCGAGTTTTGGCTTATCATTTCTTTTATTAAAAAAAGCGACATTCGAGATATCGCATACCATTTTAATTTTTTAACCACCTCGGTATAAGTTATTTTAATTATGAAAATAGAAGCATGATTGAAATTTAAAAAAAAAAAAATAGGCAGTTGCATATTTTTTTTCTAAGTTGAGAAGAACAACTAAAATAGCCTTAAATTAGTAATCTAAAGGATAATCATCAATTTTAATTTTCTTTCTGAGTTTGAACCCATTTAAGAATTGTGGGAGATCAAATAATTGAATTTGAACAATATTATAGAATTGAGTTGCAAAATAAAAAAAAACACTCCATTTTAATTCTTCATCAGACAACGCTTTAATTGTTGTTTTATTTATTGGAATTTTCAAGCGTGATTGATTTCCATTTTGAACACTTATAACTCCTTTAATTCCAGGTTGCATTTGAAGCAATGTAAAGAGTTTTATTTTATCATATAAATCATTTCTCTCTCTATCTTTTAGATAATTTAAACTCTTAATAAAAAAATCATAATCAATACTATTAATAAAAACTTCCTCAAAAAGATTATCCACGAATATTCCTGCATCTACATCGCTTATTTGATTGCTCTCATCTGCATAAGCGAATGAATCGTGCGATAGGTTATCTTGAAATATTTCTCTTTGTTCTAATATCCAATAAAATAGGTATTTCTGCAGTTCTTTTCGAGTGGGGTTGGATATTTTATAATATATTTTATCCTCATCATAATATGTTGATTCATTCCCTTCAAGTAATAAGGAGATGAATTTTGTAAATTCATAACCGTCTCCTAAGTATTTTAGGTTTTCTTCAATGAAAGGAATTTTCAATTCTTCGGAAAGTAAATATTTCTCTAATTTTTCTTTAGTTTTTATAAATTTTCTGTGAGAGTTCTCGTTCAAAAAGTGATAATCATCATCATCTTCAATAAAAAAATTATTTTGATCTTGCTTAGCTGAAGAGCTAGCCTTCCCCTTAATTTTGTTCTCAAAAAATGAAAGGATATCATCCAAATCAGAAAGATTCAAAAAGTTTTCAAATATGGATTTTGTTGTTTTTGCGATTCTTTGAAATTCAGTTCTATTTACCTCATATCGAGATGTGTATCCTTCTCGTCGTTTAATGTAAGAATCTACTATATAGTAAAAAGCCCTCTTTTTAGCTTTAAGAGTTTTAAGGTTAGTTAAAAATAATTTGAGGTTGGTAATTGAAACTCTTAAGTCTATGTTGAGTTCTTTTATTATTAAATTAGTAATTTCGGAATTAGAAGTCTTAAGATCCGGTGTTTTTTGATTTTCCTCTATCCTCCTAAACCATTCAGGATTTTTAAGAAAATCTTCCTTCCTTCTTTGATAATCTTGAATTTTACTAATAATTAAATCTCTAATATCTTCATTTTTAATAACTTGCCGTTTTAATAAGTTCAATTCATCGATCTTTTTCCATAAAACCAATTTCTCCATTTTTCGAGAAAAAGATAATGGAAAGCGAGCATTCATCATAAGTCTCCTTTTGAGACTATTCTCTTTTTTTAATATTTCTAAAAATTGGTCCAAATCATAATTAATCGCTTCAAGTTCTAGTTGTCTTTCTTTAATTTTTCTCAAGTTATATTCAAACGAGAGAGAAAAATGTTCTTTAGATCTCTTACTATAATTTTCAATATTTTCGTTATCATCAATTTTGCTTTTAATTAACTTTTCTGTTCTCAACAGATATCTTCTTAATGTGTTCAAGTCATCAATATCGTTTATTTCTCGAATGTTAGGGTTAATTGCTTGCTTTAGTTTTTTAATATAGATAAAATTATTCGTATTAAGGATTTTAGTCTCTATTATGTCCAACGGTAATGTTCTTAAATCTGTTAAAAGATTTTCATAACTCTCCCAAAAATCAGAAGCTAGAACAATTGCTTGAGAATTGTTAGAATTGAGCAATCCTGTAAATAATTCTAATTTATCTCTTGAGTCAAAATACTCCATAACTTCATTACAAAATTCTAATGCATCAATTGAATTCAAGTTGAAATATAGAGTCAGGAAATCGTTCTTTCCTTCTTTTTCAGATTTAAATTTACATCCTATAATAGATGAGATGGATAGTCTGCCTGTTCTTATACTTTTAACTATCCTTTTTAATAGTAATGAAGTTAGTTCAATATTAGAACACAGAATTTTAAAGTGAAAAAAAGACCAATCAGCGTTCAAAAATTTAATTAGAGCTCCATCTAATTCATCTTGTTTAAATGTCCTTATTGATTGATATACAATTCCATCCTCATTCTTAATGGAGTGCTTTTCGCCTAATTCATGTGGTTTAAATGTATCTCTGATTGAAAGACAAACAATATAGAATACTTTAGCAATGGGATCTCGTAAAAATGGATATATTTTATCTAATAAATCATAGGGAATTCCACACCATATGTAAAAAGAAGGGTCTTCATTATAACTCTTATTTACGTCAACATAATTATCATCCCATAATCGGGCTATTTTTTTAAAAGCTGTCTCAGAACCTATGTTGCATAAATTATAAACATAATTCAATAAGTCATCATTATTTGACAGATCGTAAGTTTGTAAAAGTAAATCATAGAGTTCTTCCTGAGAAAATATATTTGTAATTAGCTTGAATTTGATTAAGCTATCAAAAATGGAATTTTTACTGATTAATTGAGGATGACTTCTCCTATGTGAGTCAAAAACACTATTTAATAAAAAATTTTTAGGATTCTCACTTATATTCTGCCGTATTGTTGGAAATAGCTCATTAAAAGTCTTCCTTTTAACTTTATTTAATACTCGAAAAAAAAAATCATCAAAATCAAAATCATCTTTAAATTCTAAATAAAATTCCATTAAGACATCCTTATTGTTCCAAATTACAAGCCATTTGTAAAATATTTCATAGAAGTTCTCTAAGTGTGTTATAGGAAGAAGTTTTGCCGATGATGACTTCTTTTCACGTTTTAATAATTCATATAGGATTTCTTTCCCTTTGGAATATATCTGTTCTTTTTCTGATTCTGGTAGTTCAATCAAATTCTCAAGATATTTTTTTAACCGAAACTCTTGTTTCTCAAATTCTTCATTTTCCTTATAATTTCCTTTACTAATGAAGTGGCTTTTCATTTCTTCTAACATTTTCATTAAATCAGATTGATGGTAGGGAGTGTGTTTTTTCCACCATGTATCACAACAGTTTAAAGCAATTTTTTTAAATTTAGGAGTTATTGTTTGTTTAATCTCATCGTTTGAGAAAAATTCATCATCGATATGTATGAGTGCTCTATGAATGAAGATTAAAGTCTCCAAGGGCACCTTGGCAAAGAATTTCGCGAAATCTTCTTCAGATACCAACATGGAATTATGAAGATTAATAAGAAAAGTTAGTGCCTTTTTTGGTGGTATTTCCAGAAGATCAAATTGATACGTATTAAACTGACTTGGCATGATCCTGTGAAGGATGAGGAGATATTGTAGATCAAAGATGATCTTTCGAGATTGGATCTTATAATATGAATCTTTCTCTATCTTTTTTATTGCGTTTAACTGTTCTTCGGTTAATAGATGCGAAGACCACATAAAAATTATAATTTCCTTATACCTATTAGAGACTCTTTCAAATAATAGTAAGGATAAATCAAAAGATAACTTATCAATTTCCTTTTTTAATGGATTGATAATATTAAGAGCACAAAATTTAAGTAGATAAGGTTTTGTATGTTTTAACGCATAATCACAAAGCTCTGTTATACGATCTGGATATTTCCTAATAATCGCTCGATATACCCAGAGTTTAATCCAAGAAAGTTCCATGAATTCTGATTTTTCTAGCTTATTTAAATATTCTGTATGGATATTTTCAGTTTGGTTCAATTCAAAAGCATAGATTATAATAGGGATAAGATGAGGTGTTTCTATTTCAACTTTATCATATAAATCGGCAAGATTAATAATTTCTTTACTGTTAAGATAAACATCTTGAAATTTTAATATGTTTATTAAAAGATAACGTATAGTTCTCTCATCATTTACTACACTTTTCTGGACATTCTCAAACCATTCCAAGTCCTTTTTATTCGGTGGGTGATCTTTCTGTTTTAGATAGTTATTCTAATAGAACTTATATACTTGTTGATAGTGAGGATCAATAAAATTTCGTGCTTTAAGTTTGAATATAAAAGGGCCATTTTGATTTAACGGATATCCGATGGCTTGATCGTTGAATTTTGGAATACTATCATATACATTTCTTAAAAGTATTAAAGCGTTTCCAGCATCTTGAATAAAATCATTTTCTCTTCTTTCAGGTTTAATATCAAGAATTTCAGTAAATAGAGATTTAATCAAATTCGAAGGATTTGACTGATAAACAATTCTTTCGATAAATTCTGAATCTAAACCCCTCCTCTTATCAACTTTTTCAAGAAAATCAAATTGTTGCCCATCAAGGTAGTTCTGAAAGCAATATAAGGCGGCTAAATAGTAATCATAGTGAGAGTTTATTAAGGCGAAATTAGGGCGATTTTTCTCGTCGTTGTAACATCTAATGAATCTATTAAACAATGGATTCATTTGAATGATCTCATGATAATTGTAGAAGTAGTTATGATTTAATAATCGATTATACACTAATTTTGGGAGTAGTCTTAATAAACCATAGTCTTCCCTTTTCTTTTTCTTTCGATCACTGATCATCCCTGGAATTGGTCCTAAAATATATTGCATTAAAGGAAATTCCCTTTCATCAATCTTTCGGCTATAGTTTACATCCAAAAGAATTTCAAGATCTTTATAATTCTTGATTCCAATGATAGTTTTATTAAAAGGTTTACCAAGTTTTTCATTTAGCTTATCTGATATCTCTCTCAAAGCTTCATATTTTATCCAACGATCATATAATTCAGCAGAATTTTGAGGGAGATTTTCAAAATTTGGGAATAAACCCAAAAGCCAGAGACTCATGGGAGTTAAATTTTTGCCAAATCTTTTTTCAATAATAGCCTTTTTATCATCATCCTGAATCCAGTTGATGTCAACTTTTTCCAAATACTTTAAGACCTGTTCATTTGTTGGAAGCTCAAGTTTTATGACATTATCTTCTCTATTATCTCTTCTAATCAAAGTTGATAAACTTCTATCCAAATATCTTGTTGAGAAAATATATTTTAATTTAAATTTTGTACTCTTAATTGTAGTTAAGATGAATTGTGCAAAAAAATCTTTCAAATTTGGAGCTAATTCATCCCATCCATCCCCAAATAATAGAAAATTTGAATTTATAAATAATTTTATGAACGCTTTTCCCCATAATTCAGATCCCCGTTTTCTAATAGCAATGTTTAAGAGTCGCGACCAGAAATCATAAATTTTCTGTTGATCAATAAGTTTTTCATTTAACTCAATGAGGTTTACATCATGAAAAAATATAAATTGCTTATCATTAATTTCACGCAAAGCGAAGTTCTTCAAGGGAATAAAGACGGGTATTATATTTATGAGAGTGTCTGATGAAAAAGTGGTTTTGAAATTCTTTTTAAATAGTTTACACACTTTTTGAAGCATCCAAATAGTTTTTCCGGTTCCGGGCTCTGATTGCAATATGAATCCATTAAGATCATCATTTGGGTTAATTTCATCTGAAAATAATGTAGAAATCCAATTTTTAAGATTTTCTTTTGATTTATATTTTAAATCTAAATGATAGATCCAAATTATTTCTTGAATTTTCTTTAATGATAACGAATCCTCTACGATAATTGAGTCTTTAGAACATTTTTTGACTTTATCAATAATACTACGGTTAAGAATTTTTATATAACTAGCTTTTAGAACACTAGATGATTCAAAATCAATGTAAGGATGCTCTAATAGAAAATCAAAAAGGTTTAAGCATTTAATGGAAAGCTTATATTTAAAGGTTTTTTCCTCATTTAAAGATAATATTCCTAAATCTAAACATTCTTTAAGTTCTATATCTTCTGGAAAAGAGTCAGGTAAATCAATAACGCATAAATCTTCATCTGATTTATCAAGTAAATCTGATAAAACTTCAAGATTAATTTTATTTTCTTTTAGAAATTTAAAATGAAGATATTTACATACATTCTGCCCTAACGGAGTTAATTCTTTATTATTTCCAACATTTTGCATCAAGATTCCTTCTTTTCCCAATTTATTAGGTAAATTTCTTGCTCCTTCCCTTCCGGTATGTAAAGATTCATATCTATCTAATTCTTCGTCTTTATTTCCTCCAAAATAGACCCATTTTTTCATCTTAAATTTATCTACTAGAGAGTAGCCGTAATCACGAACTTTAGGGATTTTAATTTCATTAGCTCTTTTTCCCAAGAAATAATAAGCTAATAAGATAAAACGAACTGACCATTTATCTTGAAATAGGTCTAATGTAGATTGAATATTTTTTTTTAATACAGGATCAGCAGAACCAAAAAACTCGTTTATGAAAATATCATCTGAATTAATTTTTCCCACTATCGTTTTTTTACTGGTCATTGAGATTAATAATCAAAAATAATTTTTAAGTAAAAAAAAATTATGCATCTGCACAATTTTGATATAGAATACTTTGTTTTTATCTCATTTAGAATTTATGCGAGCTTATTAAAATAAATTGATAGGTAGAATTTTCTGGAAGTTCAAGGATTATATTGTAAAATCAACATCCTCATTGGATAGAGATTCAACATCAAACAATTCTTTATCAATATAAAAAATTTTACCCTTCCTAACCTGAAGTCTTTTAAGAGAAAGATAGAGAGGGATTACATTATACTCCAACAATTCTTAATAAAAGTCTATTTCGTTTTTTATTAATTCCTGATAAGCTTTAAGAGAAGTTTTACGCTTTAATGTTGGAATATTATGTGTACTACTATGATAGATTTTTATGAATTTAATATGGTGACCATTGATTGAAATATATCCAAATTTTCGATTTCTAATACCCATATCAATCAGACTACTATCAAAATAATTATTGATTATTTCGTCTTTAAGGACGATTTCGATTTTCTTTGAATTCTTTATAATTTTCTTAAAGGATTCAAATGTAGATCCTTGAAAAATAATTAATTCAGGATTTATGATTTCAATTTCCTTAATTCCACATTTTTGAAAACAATTATTCCAAACATCAGATTGCCTTCCCTTATTCTCTCCTTCATAATCATAAAGACATTTGCACACATCTGTTATATATAATTCTTTTAATAATTTATTATATTCGTCCAAAAAGAGATCTTTAAGGTAAGGAAATAGACTGGCTCCTTTGGAGGAATTATAATGCTCGTTGTATATACTATAATTTGAATCTTTAATTATTTTCTCAAATTCAGTCATTATATTGTTCTGCTCCTTATCTAATTCAAATAAATTTAATTCATAAGCAGAATGAACATCTGACCTAATTTTAGGCCCAGGATCGATACCCATAATCATATATTTTTTAACAGTGTCTTTTGTAAAATCAAGCGGGTATTTAGTATGCCAACAGGGAAATTCCATAATTTTATTTTCAAAAATAGTAGAATTACTTAGTTTTTGAGATTTGTATAAATTATTCTCTAAACAATTATTACAATCCTCTGATGTATCTCTCTTAAAATCAAGAAAATCTTTAATGTTATTTTTAAAACACTTAAGTTTTAATTCCTTCCCATTAAAAGTTTCTGTCAAAAATTCGATTACTTTTTCTCCATAAATAGAATTTAAAAGATCTTTATATTCTTTTAATAAAAAATTCATATTTTCATCCTCCTTCATATATTCACATGGTTTATGTAATAATTATACTCATCAATTGCTTTTACGAAGAGTTTATCTATTCTGTCTCACTTTATATGTTTAAATTCTTTTTGTAGGATTTAAAGATAATTTAGATAATCCTCAGGCAGTCGAATTTTATCTCTCTGATTTGTAATATTCTTTTTATTTAAAATAAACCTTTATTTACTAAATTATTCTCTAATTCTCTTTATTTTCTATCTAAAAATCCTGAAGTATTTAATCCCAGTGTTAAGCCCGCACACAGCCAAAAGTACGAAGGACGCGATAATAACGCCAATCATCTTAGATCGATACCGCTGACCACCCCAAATTAGGCAAATCATCCCAATTAGGAGCCCTAGTAAGCCTAAAATCGAGCCAAGTGCGATTAAATACTCAATTCCTTCTAAAACATCTTCGAAATAATCGAATACTACCATAATGAACTTATTTTGCATCGAATTTATTTAAAAGAAAAATTATTATTTATTTTTAAGTTGATTTTCATGATATTGGTAATTCCTTCATAATCATAATTTTTAAATTATCGAGTCAATTAAACTCAATCCAATTAAAAATCTCTTAATAAGTTCAGCAGACTTGACTAAACTCTTAAAACTTTCAAGTTTAAACGCTTTAACTATTTTATCTTTAAATTTTTTTGATATATTGGCCATACTTATATCCAGTTTTTCACAAATATTACTAACTCTCACCTTATAACCACTAACACATAATAATGTTAAAGAACACGCGAATCCTGCCAAGATTTGTTCCGTTGTATCACCAATATACTCCCATAACCCCAAAAGTATTTTTTCTGATTGATAGTAAAAATTCATTCCTAATTTGTACTCTTCTGTTACTTTTAAAATAAGTTTTAGGACCATAGATTGTTTGTCCATGTTATATCCCGCCCATAAATGGCTATTATGAGTCAAAAAATTATTTAATTCTTTCCGGCTAATCTTAGAATAATTGATTAATTCTACAGAACTGATAGGCCTATTTTCGTAATATTTGTAATAAACAAATATAATGCACGGAATGAGTTTTTCTGGATTCCGAAACGTGGTCCCCTTTTGTATCTTAGGATGAAAATCTTTAAAAATAGTAATGATAGCTCTTATATCTTTTTCAGGTAGCCTTAAAATAAATAATAGTATTTTAATTACTTTCCTTACGGTCTGGATTAAGAGTTGATGTTTATTTTTATCACAATCTAATTTTATCATACTATTCATTCTACTTGTATATTGATGTCTTATTATTTCAAGGCGGTTCCCTATCGTAGTGTTTTTGAAATAGCTGTTAGTTTTATTTTCATGGGAATAAAAGATTTGTTCTTCTAATACTAAATCGTCTGATACAAATCCACACCCTGTACAAGCGTGGTGGCCATTAGATACGATAAAAAGGTCTGATCCGCATTCTTCACAATTATTTGTGATTAATTTATTCATAATCACTAAGGCAATATTTTGTCCATTTATAAATAAAAAAAATTAAAAAGATTTGACCTAAATTTTTTTGTTATTTAAATAGAACGGAGGAGTGACATGTTATGATGATAAAAAATGTACGAAGAATTAAGGATAAATTCAGAAGAATCAGATGCGATAGATAGTTTTAATAAATTTAGATATCGTGGATTTGATTATTTCTATAATGATGATCACGATGGTGCTATTAAAAACATGGAAAAAGCACTGGACGCTATTGAAATATATCTCCCTACCAACATCAAATTTACTATAGAAAATTTATCTCACCGTCTTTTTTTTCTAGGTTTAAGAAATGAAATACTACTACAACTCGGTATTTCCTATCGCAAATTGGGATTTTATTATAAAGCTAAAGAGATATTTGAGGGATTAATTCACTTTACTGAGGAATTTAGAGTTGGAAATTTTCTTGGATTTGAGGAAATGATACTCGGTTATCATCCAATCTCTAGGAATGAATTATTGAGTACACTGTGGAGTGAGATTGGTCTAATATATAAAGATTTGAAATTGTATAATAAAGCGTTAGACGCATTCTATAAATCCACACATACATCATCAATTAAGACTTTAATAATGTTTAAAGAAATTTCATATCTTAATCCATGGTTAGAAATTGCTTATTTGCACGAACAATTAGGGGACTTTAAAGTAGCAAAGTCAGCTAAAAAAAAATTTAAAAAAACTAATAAACTTATTAGAAAAAAAGATAGAAGAAGGTTAAGATGGGTGTATAGATAAATGTATGTTAACAATATTAGGTCAAAAGATGTGGGTTATAAAAG
>Ga0114925_10000302_pt1 | contig 20795 bp, 15 predicted proteins | sample SumtaG_2_FD_87287 | JGI IMG/M metagenome (GOLD analysis project Ga0114925, IMG submission 87287) | Deep subsurface microbial communities from Indian Ocean to uncover new lineages of life (NeLLi) - Sumatra_00607 metaG | ecosystem: Environmental > Aquatic > Marine > Oceanic > Sediment | place... | reverse complement strand
CCCTTTGAACCTGATTATAATGATGATTGTAGTATTGGCGAAGTGCTATACGCTTTTAAAAATGAAAAGATCAATCTGAATAGAATTTTAAAGCACTACCGTAATGCAATTTTTCATTCAAATTTTTTCTTAAATTATGATCTCGATATGGAAAAGAGAGAAATTTGTATAAGAGTTTTTATATCTTCAGAATCACAAAATAGAAAAGTTCCTAAAATCTATAAATCCAAAATATCTGAATTTATGTCTTATTTTCATAGAATGATGATGTTGTCTAATACATTTGATATAGTTTTAGCCTCTGTTTTCGCAAAGGATTTTTTAGTTGAAAAAATTGAAAATACCTTAGATGATATTGATGAAATTTTAGCCGAAATACCAAAGCTTTCTGCTGAGGAAATGAAGAAATTATTTGATGAATATCGTAATAAAACTCTAAATTAAGAAGTGAAAGATTTCGTAAAGAAGCTATTTGTTGCTAAGAATTTCTACAAAAACTAATATTACAAGGTAATTCTTTAACAACCCTCCCAGAATCTTTCGGATCTTTAAAGCTTTTGAAAAAACTAGATATAAAAACTTTTAACATCAAATTAGACTATTCAAGAATAAAATTTAAAAGAGATTTCCACAGTTATTCAGAATACCTTGATTAATTAAACCCAAAGGGATTGAAATATATGTTGCTTATGAATCAGATTATCACCTTACTATTTTAGGGACAATCAAAGCAATTACGGGAAATTATACATTTGAAGGGCATAGTCTGAATCCAAAGAGTATAGCCAGTATACGTCACTTTACAAGACATTTGAGAGGATATTGGAATAAACATTATAGCAAAAACTTTTTGAGAATTATTAAAATTAGGAGCAAAATAAAGGCAGGAAAAGTTTTTAATGAATTAGAGGGTTTTAAGAATCCCAAATATCAATGGTCCAAGAATTTATTGGTTGATTTAAGAGACCATTTACAGCAAATTTGGAATTTTTTTGATAAGTATTCCTATTGGTTTGACGATACTTTAATACCGTTATTGGATACAAATGAACGGAGAGTTTCAAAAAAGTCTATTATTTTTCTATTAGAAGAAGATGTATGGAGTACCGATGAAGTTTATGGAAAATATCTCATAGAAAAGAGAGAAGATGTTATATCAATTAGTTATTCCCGAAGGGACAGAAAACTCCAACAAATAACCTTAAAAACAACAGAAAAATCTGATATTGAAGAATGGATTTGTAAGGATGCGATACAACAAATAAAGACCCAGTTTGAATTCTTATGCAATAAGTTAGAAACTGAAATACAAGCGTGCATTGAAGAAATTTACCATAAACCACCAAAATTTACCCTGGAACCCGATTACCTAAAAGAGCAGCTTGATAAAACAATAGAAATTTCTGAAAAATGGGCTGAGACAGGGTTACTCAACTTAGGTAGAATTATGGAACACTGGTTATTGAATAAATTAGGAATAAAAAGTGCTCCTTTTTATTCGGATCTTATTAGAGATGCTGAGATTGCTGGTTTGATAGATAAAAATGAGGTAAAACTCTTAAGGAGTATTAGATCCAATTATAATGGTTTGAAACATAAAACTTACTATAAAATTGATATTGAGGATGTAAAATTAATGGTAAAAAGCTTTTCTAATTTATTCAAATCTTAATAGAAACGGAATAGGGGAATATGTAGTATGGAAAATCAATCATATTTAAAGGCTCAAATAAAAAATCAATTGTTAAAATGGAAAAAGCACTATGAATTATTTCGAGATGTATTTTCTCATACTGCGGGTAAAAATAAGGAACTCGCTCTAATTGGTGATAAAGTCATTGATCTGATTTTATTCAAGAAACTATATAGTGTAGTAAAGACCACGGAAATAGATCTTGGTGATGATTTTAAATGGGAAATAGAATATAGACCTTTTAAAAAATGGTATATGGATTCAAAAAGACAAGAATATTTTAGTAGGATAAATCAAGCAAAAATTTTTGATGAACTAGATCTCGAGAATATGTTAATTACTCAGCACCAAGTCCCAAGTATTAATGTGAAGCATACGGTTTTTGAAGCAATATTCGGAGCTCTTTATCTTCTATTTGATATGGAGAAAACTAAAGAATTTTTAAAAAGTATTGCAATTTTAATGGGGTACGGAGAGTTAAGCTAGCCCTTCCTTAAGTCTTTCTAACTATATAGGGTACTGCTATCCTACACCTTCTATCATTAATTAATTCAATTCAGGAGGTATAAATATCTCGATCTTACAATTTTCTTTTATTAATTTATCAAATTCAGTATAAGAATCATCATCTAATAACGACTTATCAATCAAATTCAAAAGATTTTCTTTACTAATGTTTCCAACTAATTGTAAATAGATTAATAATGATATCCGGGCACATTCCATAACCTTTATTCTGAATTCACCTATATTCTCAATCTTTTCCTTTTTAAAATCTATTTTTGAACCGTGGCTATATATACTTCTAATTTTATATGCTTGTTTTACTAATTTGTTAATTTCAAGAGGATTAAATCCAAGCGGTTTAAGGTAAATAGAGATTCTCTGACTTAACCTTCGAGACAATTCAGATAATTCTCCGCCTTTTAGAAATATAGCCTCAAGAGAAGAAATCACAAACATAATAGAACTTTCACTACTCTCAGCATTTAAAAAGGCATTATTAAGTCTCCGAATTGCTATTAAAAACGGATTTGGTTTCTTACTTATATTATATATAATTTGTCGCTTTTCTCTAATTATGTTTATAATAAAATTTAACTTAGGAATATCTTGCTCACCTATTCCATATCTAACTCTGTTTTTAATTCTTTGAAAATCTCCTGATATAGTTGTACCTCTTTGAATCAGTGAATCCAATTTTTTCTCAATTTTATGAATAAAAGCAGAACCCAACTTATAGAGCCTTAGAGCTAAAGAAATATAATCTAGCTCCATCTCTAATTCTCTCTCCATTGATGATTTTAAATTAAAAAATTTATCATTAATTGGGATTTTTATTTCTTTAGTGATTATTGGAACTAAACTTACCTCAATTATCGCTGTGGGGTCCATAAATTTATGCAAAAGTTCAACTCCACCATAATAATCTAATTGTTGAACATATCTCAAATTGTTGGGAGTTATTCTACGGATTTTAATGTTGTCTTTTAAGAGAAGTTCCTCTTGAGAGAGCCATATACCGTCAATCCAAGCTTTCGCATAACACTTAGAGGGTTTTAATTCCAAATCATTAAATAAAACTTGAATTTTCTCAGTGAGTTTTTCATCTGATTGCCCTTCTATTAATTCATCAAGTAGAGAATACATTAAATTTTCAAAAAGACGATCTAAGAAACCTATATTTACTTCATACAACTTATTTAAATTTTTTAAGATTTCTTCATAATCATCATTATTTTTATTATATTTTTTGAAAGAGAGAAAAATTTTAAATGAATCTAACTTTTCCTTTTCAATAACCTTAGAACCCATATGATAAGTTATGTCTCCTTTATCATATTTAAATTCTTTAAAATCTGGGGCTAAGGTTTCATATTTTTCTGTAAAAGGGTTTTTTTTACTAATATTTTTTCTTAATTCTTCTGAAAATCCTTTAAAGTAGTTTAAAACTTTCTTTTTAATATCGAGAACTTCCATTTACCATACATCCCGATAATAAGTTGAATTCAAATACTCATTTCTTAAATTAATCATATAATTCTTGTATTATTTAATAATAAATTTAGAGGACAATTTAACTACTTTCCATTACGATTTGATTGGCTAAATCCATAACTAATGCGATTTGGATCATATACTCTAGATATTCATCACTATCACAAGTGTCAATCCAATTTGTGGGTAGATTTTCGCAAAGCTGTCTTAAGGAATTCATTTTTTCTTCCAAAAGATTAAGAGCAGAAGTTGATTGCTCAGGAAGCTGCTGTTCTCCTACCTTTATTCTAAAATTATCTCTAATTGATTGGAGATTTTCCTCCCAAAGCACATCACAGCGTTTTTCAAAATTGTTATGATCAAAAGCTAATTCAATCACTCCCGCTCCCGCTCCCACTCCCGCTCCTATAACTGCACCCGTCCCGACGCCCTTTAAAACATCCAATAATACTTCCCAGAAACTTATATTGGGTTTAGTTATACCTTTAATAAGCCCTCCGATTCCTCCAGCAAAAGCTCCAGTTTTTGCACCAATCTTTGCTGAGGGAATTACTGGGTTTGACTTAGATTTAGGGGAATGATGAGGTGTTCCCCAGTCAGTTATAAAATGAAATGCCCATCCAAGTGATTTGGACCAAGAAATATCATTATTTTTTTTAGCTTCATAGGCTTCATTAATAAAATATATAGCTAAATCTTTCGCATAGATCCCGTGTTCTAGAAGCCATTCGATTGGTATTGTTAATGCATTAATGAAATTTTCAGTAATTCTCTGCCTATTGATCAAATCTGGTTCAACTGAAGCCTTAATAATACTTTCAAGAACTTCTTGTTCTAATGGATAAGTACCATATGTTCCAACCAATCGTGCGAGACCTTTATGACTAATTTCTTTCAATTATGAACATCCTTTTTATATTTATATTTTAAAATTACTTTATTTTGTGGAAAGTCAAACCTATTTAAATATAGAGAGAGGGGTATTATTTTTTTGTTTTTCAAAAATAATTAAATAGATACTTCACTTCAAAATTTATTTGTTTTTGTCTTAATAATATATTACAGAAACAGAAATATATTTTTTTCTCATTTTCCCCATAATTACCTTGATTCTTTCTAATAAAACAGAGATATGTGGTACAGCACCTTCTATCGCCTGCACAGAATGAACTAGGGTACTGCGATTCTACCCCTTCTCTCGCTTTCTGAATTAAAGAGGGAATAGCGATACGACACCACTTATTGCCTTCTGGCACAATAATGAAAAGATTATAGAACCATAATATAAAACTATAAGATTTTATTTAAAAACTCCATATTCTATATTTTAATTAATAAAATTGATAAAAAATTAAAAATCAAATATAAATAAGTGGAGCTAATGTCCGAGTCCAAGGAAAAGAAAATTGAATGTAAAATTTGTCATAAAGTCATAGATTTAAAAGATATTGTTTCACATATAAAAGAAAGTCATTCAAATTTGAATGAAGAAGAACTTTCGATATTCCTTTCAGAACATTTTAAAGTTGTTGAGTCGAGACTTGATTTAAAGGATGCAACAGAAGAAGATGTAATAGTATCGAAAATAAAAATAAATGGGGTTAAGGTATGGACTTATCCTCCTCTTGATTTTTATTCTTGCTTAATAACTCCTGAGGATGAGAATCCTAATCAAGAAATGACAACATTTATTGCTGATAATGAAGTGATTGTAGGGAAAGGATATCTAATTCTAAAAAGAGCAAAAAACAATGCTGATGCGCTTGAGAAATTAAATGATATTGTTTCTCTCTTTAATCTCATAGGCATCCCTATTGATTTTTTTAATTCTACTGATTTAATACTACTTGCAGAAACTGAAAAAGATATAAAGATGGAAATGATATGTTCAAAAATGGCTTTTAGGAGAAACTCTAATGTTCCGTTAGTAGATATAAATTTTTATGATTTAACTGCCCTTTTATTATCCTGCAATGAGATATGGAAAAAATTTAAGGAAAATGAATTTATAAAAGAGACAAGGATTTATGAATTCTTTGGGAGAGCCCGTCTTAACTTTTTTAATAAAAATTACAGACTTGCATTTATCAATGCTTGGATCGTAATAGAAGCAATATTAAGAGAGATTTGGGAAAGAAAAATAATAGAAAAATACGGTAGTAAAAATACTACAAAAAACATTAGAAAAGATAGCAGAAGCTGGACTATAAATGTTATTACTGAAGAATTATTCTTGTTAGATTTTATCTCTTTAGAGGAGAGAAACGAAATAAAAGACCTTCGTCAACAAAGGAACAATCTATTTCATTTTAATTCAGTAGAAAAAATGAAAATTTCTCAAGAAATGTCTGAGCGTTGTATTATAATGGGATTAAAATTGTTAATTCAAGAGTCTAAAGCTTTTGGTGGTAAACAGATTATTGATTTAGCTCCAATTAGAGAAAGAATTTATACTGCTATCCATAGATCTGAGACAATTCAATAATTAATTCTTATTAAAATGGAAAATGCGTTACTGCCCATTTTCTTACCTTCTCAATTAGTATGGATTATGCTTTACAATAATCAATATCCCCTTTTTTAAAAAAATACGAATAATATTTTCTACTGGAGTTCTTTCCTCATTTCTTCAGTAAAGACTCTACAAATCTTAACTGTTTCTAACAATTCATTCCAATTCCTAAACTTAGTTCTCAAGTGATTACTATGAGCTAAATTATTTCTTAACCTCTTTAATTTCTTAAGGAGATATTTGACATCTCCCTCATCTCTTTCACACATAAGACAAATATCCTTAAAAGATTCAATTTTCTTAATAATCTCGATTTTATCATCTAAAAGCGAACAATGAAGTAAATCGATATCGAAATCTTCTTCTCTCAATCTTTCATATTCACATTTAATTTTATAAAAAGTACATTTATCAAGAGCATTTTTCCAATAATCAATATAATTTCCTAATTGTAATAGAACACCTTCTATCACCTTCTTAATTGAATAGGGACAATGCGATACAGACTCACTTATCGGTGTAAAGAATGAATTATTCTGTTCTTATAAAAAAAACTTCGCCAAACTTGAACCCATATGCAGGTATCCCTGAATCCTTTAATTCTTTAAAATCAAGTTTTTACAAATCTAATGGAAAATATTGCTGTAGATTATAAGGTATTCCAAGATATTCATATCTAGGAGCAAATCGATCTGCAATGACAGATAATAAATGAGATGCTAATAATCCAAACCGCTCAGTAAAAGGAATAGCGATAAAATCCATTTCTCCTGGATTTATTTTTTCGTCTCTTGATAATGCTATTACACCTTCTGCTATTATTATTCTTGGTAAAGCTGTTGCATATTTTGAACCAATTGGTTCTTTTCCAGTAACCCATTTACATACTGCTTTACATAAATCCTTCGCTTGAGAAGAATATCTTTTAAAACCAAATATATATGTTCTAGGAGAAAGTCTCCAAAAAATTTTATGACTCGCAAAAACTCTATCTATCTTTTCTTTTTCTGCTAATTTTCCTACCACTTGTCCGCTTATGGATTCATTTAATTCTAAGCCGAGTGTATTAACAGAATAACAATTTTCAAGTGCTTCTGCTAATGTTTTTGAATTTAAAGTTGATTTTACTTCTATTGTAGCGATAACTCCTTCAAGTGGATAAATAGCATCTTCTGATTCTCCTGATAAAGCAAATTTGGGAAATCTATTATCAAAAATTATTACATCAATTTGTCGAGATTTCTTCTGCGAATGAGACGAATAAATCTTACCTGAGCCTATGCTTACACCCCAAGGTAGAAATCTCTCAAGTATTTTTTTAGCAAAAAGTTCTCTTAACCCTCCTTTAGAGGGTTTATGATCCATAATATCTGCTCCTTCTAACTCAGAGCTTAAGACTTTTTCTAAATGAGAAAACCATTTTTTAATCTGTTCCTTTACATTTACTTTTGGATTAAACACTCTTCTCAATCTTTTTAATTAATTCTTATCCTTACATATATAAAATTCATTTAGAATATATCTTTTTTTCATAACTACTTAATAACCAAAAACTATATCAGAAAATCCATAGACACCATAAAATTAATATGCCTAGAAATAACATTTATGTATTCAGAGGGGATTTTCTTTTAATCCCTATTACTCCAAGAGTATATGAAGTTATAAACTTAAGATTAATTAAAAAATTGAGATGTCAAAAGAATCACACAAATCAATAATTCAGAATTTGATGATACCTGCTTTATTCCAGACGATGCATTTTTTGAAAAGATAGAAATCGATGCTCTATATCTGGGAATGCTAAAAGATACAATAGATGGAAGATTATTATTTAGAGTATGTTCAAATGATAAGATCAATTTCTATAAAGATCTTATCTCTCAAACATCTAATAAATTTCTAAAGTTGGTGTATTTTGAATATATTAAAAATACTCTCTTAGATAGCGAGAGATTTCAATTAATAAATATGGAAGGATTGATTCCACTATATTTTGAAGTAGCATTAGACATTATTGTACGAGAAAATACCCGATATCGACCTATGCATCTAATCAAAGAATATATTAACTTGTCTCATAGAGTAAAAATTGTTCATTTAGTTGAGTACAAGGATGATAATCAACTTCGCTAAAGTTAACATTTACATCAGCAAATTCATCATATATATTTTCAAAAAGTTTAATATTATCTAAACAATAAGTCCTAAAATCAGCCGCATCATCTAAATCCCTCTCTTCCTTTTTCTGCTCTTCATCAAGAATGTCTGCTATTTCATTTGCCATCTCTTTATACTTGTAAGGAGGCAATTGCTTTTGATCTCCAATTAACAACCATCTTTGTCCCATGTTCATAGGAATTAATAATTCTGCCGGATAAGATTTAGCAGCCTCCTCTAAAATTACCCAGTCATAAGGTGCTGCTTCTCTCCCCAACCATTCGAGCCAAAAAGAAGTAGAGGTCGAAAAAACTACATTGGCTACCTTTGAGATTTCTTCAGTCCAACGGATTGAAGGGTTAGAGGAATTTTTCTCAATCTCTTCCATAAATTCTTTCCGGATCTTTTCTGGTAGAATTTTATTGGATTTATTTAATTCCAAACACTCTCCCAAAATTTGCTTGGTTTGATTATTATCCCTATATTCTAATATCTTGTCTGAAGCTTCATAATCTTTTTCTCTTTCAGCACTCATTGCTCTGATTATTATTGGAGGTGTAATATTATTAGGTATTTTTCCAATAACATCTTCAAGTAAATGATTTAAAGGATGATGGTCTTTACAAGAGATTAAAATGCGCGATCTAGGATCTTTTTTTAATATCATCGACACTATTTCTGATGCAACCCAAGTTTTACCAGTTCCTGGAGGTCCTTGAACTAAAAACATGGGTATGGTGTTTAAAATGTTTTTTAATGTTAAGTTATCAGTATTATGGTCAAGTCCTAAGTAGAAGGTATTGTATCTGGGATTCAAGAGTGAAGAGACTAAGAGATTGTTATTTCGCAAATACTCAATAGCCATAGCTTTCCTTTCATAAAGTTTTAACGAGAGATTCATTTCAAAAGGTCGAATTTTACCCGAGACACGAGGATCTTTATTTTTATTCTTAATAGGTCGTTCAAGAGTACAACTCACTCTTTTTTCATCAATATTCTTAATAAACCATATGGAATAATGATCCCAACTAGAAGAAGCAATATTTGATTCAGAAAGCTCAACTTCACCACCATTCTCCATTTTATATTTGGTAATCTTATCTAAAACTTCTTTTCTCTTTTTTCCTTCTCTGTTTTGTTGTTCTTTCTTGTTTGATTTTAGGTCTAAATTTAGTATTTCATCTTGACTAAGATTAAAAATATCTCTGCCATAACCTTTATAATTCTCTATAGGTAGTAGATTTATAATAGCTCTTTCGCGTTCGTTTCCTGGATCTCTTTCAAGCTTAACCACTCTATGATAATCAAGTATATCCTTTCCCGCAAGATTTATCTCCGCCCTATTCATAATGTCTAGACTATCTATGAACATTTCTTTTTCATTTCTATCTGTAACTTTTTTTTTAATCTCTCTTTGGGCCACATCCCAAAGTCTAATCCAAGATGACCTGGGGTCATTTTCAAACTTAAATTGAATATATTCTAAGCCTTCTTTGAGAATTGCGATGGGAGGTTTATTTTTTAAACGCTTTAGCACGATATTTTGTTCTCTTGTATTCATGAAATGTAATGATAATACATCTCTATGAAGCTTATCAGTATAATTATCTAGATTTGGTTTCAAGCTAAATATTAGGTCATTCTTATTGATTAACACCAATGGATGTCTCTCATATCCCGTTGCATAAACATGGGAATTTTTAAAATCGGTCGCTAGCCATTTATCCGGATAAAGATAGATTTCATCAAAATTATAACCTTTCTCAGATAATCTCTCTAAGAAGTTGGAATCCCTTTTATTATACCAATACACCTTTGGTTTTTCTACAATAATAATATTCTTAGAGGAAAAGCGTTCAATGATGTACAAAACTTCTTTCTTAAGTTCGCTAATTGTTCTATGGCGCTTATTAGACTCCATGGATATACATTTAAGAATCAAGTTTGTTTCGTCGCTAGTTAATTTTTTGGATTCTTCAATGAAATGTAGGTTTTCATTGTATAGTACTGACCACTCTTTTTCATTGGAAGGCTCATGCTCTGGGAAATCCATATTGAAAATAGAACATAGGATCATTCCCAATGAGAAAATATCACCACCAAAAATGTTAGGTATCAAGGAATCGGATTCTTCAAATATATTTTCTGGGGGTGTAAATAGGGAAATTTCTTTTTGTTTTACTCGAAAATCTTCTGGTATAAAGTTTAAATTATATAGGTACAGGCTCCAAGTAATGCCACCCAACACAAACTTATTTTCATCACTTTCTTCCGAATAATAGACAGTACCAGGATTAATGTTTCGATGAAGTAATTTCATACTATGAAGCGCCTCTACTCCATCTAGAAGTGCGAGAAATAGACTCCAGACTTCTTTTCTTCCTTCAATCTCGTCATTAGTAAAGAACCAAGGAACATCACCGCTATTTATCCACTCTTCCAGAGTTTTACCATAATTACGTGAAATAATGTATAATGAATCTGAATTTTCATCTAAAAAAGCGTCTATTAATTCCAAGAACATTTTCCCTCCTGAAGGACCTCTTAACTTTCGAGCTATCCTTATTTCTCTCTCCCATAGTCTAATAGCAAGCTCTCTTGCATTACTTTTTTTAGGTAATCTCAACTTTTTTATTAGCACATCTTGATGATGTAGACTATCGTAACCCTCGTAATTGCTCACTTCGGTATTAGTAGTTCTTGAATATTTTGAGTTAATTAAGTCTCCTAATTCATATCGATTTTGTAAGGTGGACATTCTTATACCTCCTTTATGATTTAATTACTGCTGTGTTTCTCGATCCCTTGAATAATGACTTTTGGAATAATAATATTATATAAAAATTATTTCTATTATAGTGATTCTAAAATTTAAATGTAGCCATAAAGTGTTTATTTGTATATAGAATATCTCACAATAGATATTACAAATCATAATCTTTTAAAACTATCAAAAGAAATTAGATATTATATTTGAACCAGAATAGACAGAAAATAATAGTAAAAGTTTTAACTTAAAATCCTACACGTAAAAACAAATAGGTTATTTAAAATGCGTTCAAAATATTTATCAAATTTAAATGAAACACAGAAGAAAGAATTGCGAAAGGAATTATGGGAAATTCAATCACATAAATGTTTTATATGTGAGAAAGATATAGATTTAGTGGTACATAAGGATAATGTGGATATTGATCATATAATTCCGTTGTCTCTTAGGGATCTTGACAAACCAGAAAATTTTGCTCTAACACATTCTTCTTGCAATAGATCTAAACAAGCAAAAGATTTAAGAGTTGCAAGAATTTTAGCTAAGTTTAGTGAGATTTCCGAGAATCTTCCAAGAGAAAAGCACATGGGTCCTAATCTTAAGGATATTTTTCAGGAATTTCAAGGATCACAACATAAATTAGGATTTGGAATAGATGGTAACACAATTAAATATTCTTTTTCTGAAATTGGTTCAGCAGATATACAAATTTCCCAAATATATGAAGATAAATTGAGTAAATTTAAATATTTCTTCGGAGTAATTCCAATTGAATATCTGTATCATGATGAAAGAATAAATCCACGATCTATAGGACGAAATATTTCGAAATTAATCCAAGAATTTATAATTGAGAGACCTCAACTTCATGTATCTTTGGGATATATTTTAACAGATAAAAATCCAGCTAAAATAAAGATTTTTGATGGGCAACATAAAGCTGCAGCACAAGTTTTACTCGGGACAACTTTTCTACCCTTAAGAGTGTTTATTGACCCTGATTTAGATATTCTTCTTACAACCAATACCAATGCGGGAACTTCTTTAAGACAAGTAGCATTTGATAAATCTGTTCAAAGACACTTAGGAAGTGAGCTCTATGCGGAACGAGTTGCTAGATACCAGAGGGAGCATAATTTAATTGAAGATGATTATAATTTTTCAGAAGAAGATTTAGTAAAATATTTTAGAGGAGAATCAAGAGAAATGAAAAAATATATTTTAGATTCTGTTAAAAATAACATAACTCATAATGTTGATAATAAACTTCGAGATTTCATTGAATTTGGAGGGCGCGCTAAAACAAAACCTTTTTCTTATAGTGCGATTGATAAGACTTTCTATTCCTCATTAATATCGAATAAAGTCCTTAAAGTCCCTCTTAATTATCGAATTGATGAAGGGTTATATCCGAGAGTATTAGAAAAGGAGCAAATAATACGATTAATGAATATCATAGCTGAAGAAATATTTATCGGAAAATTTGACTCTGATCTTGGAATACGTAGGATTGAGAATCAAATTCAAAGCGGAAAATTAATACCAGAGGATCATTTAATTGCTTTTCGAGTAAGTAAAGAAGAGATAGTACATAATTGGTTGAAATTCATTCAACAAATCATTTTTGGAAATTTTACCACGCAAGGTAAACAAATAGATATGGAAAACCTCTTCCAATATAAATTTCCTGATCCTTTATTTGAAGCTATAAGAATTTTTATAAGAAATTTGAAAAATCTCCCAATATGGGTAAATAAATCCCTCTCTAATACTATATTTGGAGGTAAACGAAATTATGACTTTTGGAAACATGTTTTTGAAACAGGGAAGACAATTGATGGAGTTCCAGTATTAACAAATCCAATTAGATGGATTGATATGATCTCTGAAGAATAAATAATAGTTCATTCGAATATATTTTAGCTGAGACGGAAGAATACTACCATCTTATTTCTTTTCAAAAATTAGCAGAGATAATCTTTAAATAATAATTTAATTTGGAATTGGATATTTAAAGAGATCTTGTAGAAAAAAAACCTTCTTAATGATAATTATAATGGAGAATTTCATCATACCACTCGAGTAAATATTCTTGTTCAATTTTACCATTATCTAAAATAAATTTAGCATATTCCTTTAACTCGGGAATATCTGTATGATTATATAAAACTTTTAATGTATCAAGTTGAGAAGTATGGATTTCTCTGAAAGGAACTTTAAGATGTGGAGGAATTCTAACTAGTTTCATAGTTTTTACGTTTAGAATTCTAAGAATTTCTCTAAAGATCGTACATCCGCCTAGATCATAGTCAAGCCATACGAAATATTTACATTTAGGATTATGTTCGATTATTTTTTTAAGTATGGTCTTTTTAAATCGTCCAGAGACCCCCATACCTTTAATAAAGATAAGTAGAGCATTATTTTGGTTTGTCCAGTTATCTAAAACTAATTGGGCGAAGACAGAATAGTTTTCTATTAAGAATACCCTTTTTGCGGATAATTTAATTTTGTCAATGTTTTGATAGGATAAATTTGAGAATGAAACTGAAGGACCAGAAATTATTATAGAATTTCCATCTAACATCTCTAGTATTAATTCGCCTGAGAAAGTAAATGAATCTAAGGTTAAAATAAGCCCTAATTCCTCACATTCCTTGGAAGAAAAGTTTTCTATTATGGAATTTAAATCTTTTGAGTATCTATCAAGCATCTTAGATGGATCAATATCTAATGGAATCTCTGATTCTTGAAAGGCTCTTGCAGAGACTTCTCTCAGAGTTAAACTGTCCCGATAAATCTCTACCCAAGTGCAGAATCCATACAAGAGAATTAAGTATTTTGGGGGATTAACTGCGGAATTTGAAGGTTTAATTTTTACTCCATCCTTTCTAACCCATTGGTGGTTCCCCGTTTCTAATAAATCCAACTGTGATTTTATTAAATCAAGAATTATTTTCTTTTTTTCATTTGAATACAAGCCAGATTCTTTTAAAGTTTTTTTAATTTTCTCTATTCCTAACCCTATTTGCTCATCCACATCTAAAAATTGAGTTAACTCTTTTAATTTGACTCTACCTTGATCTGTTAATAAAAAATAGGTCTTTTGAGAGTTGGATTTCTGGATTATCTCGATATTTTTTATAACTAGCCCTTTTTGAATAAATCCATTGGAAATCTCCTCAATATTTTGATTTTTATAATATGAATTTAGCTTTTTTTTCCATACCTTCTCGTTTACTCTATTCTCCCAGATTTTAGAGATGATGGATTTAAAAAACTCTATATCTTTATCTTTAAATTGTATTTCTTTAATGGGATTAAAGCAGGAAATAATCTCTTCTTCTTTTCTCCGTCGTCCCCATGTATTATTATGCTTAGAACATTGTTTAATTTCAAAATAATGGATAATTTTATAAGGGCCTTCCTTACTCTCGTAGCTCTTTTTAACCCAGTCAAATTCTTCTGAAGGACATTCACAAGGCTTTCTTTTAATGTTCTCGTATCGCATCTGTTAGATCTCCTGCTCGTTTTACATCCTTATCAAAATTAATTAAGGATATTTGAGATTCTTTATTCTGATTTTTCCAAACTTGAATAATATGTGGAAAAATGCGTATATAACCCGGAGTTGGAGTATAAGGTGATATACAAATTAATTTTTTATCTGGTAAATGTTGCTCTATTACTCTTGCTAATAGTTCCTTATGATCTTCTGCGATATTTTGATCAAATTCATCCCATACTGAGAAAGGAGAAGGAGATTCAGCTAAAATAGCAATTTCAAACGCAATAGAAGCTCGAAGTCTTTCCCCTTTGCTAAAATTCGCGTGTTCAATAGCATCCAATGAACCACCTGGAATATTGGAGACATGTATGTTAAGTTGATAATCTCCTTCTATATCAGTTTGGGTAAATTGTAATTCTCCATCTAAATTGAGCCCCTTCATGATGGATGTATACCGACGACTCACCATATCTTGCCATTTCATTAGTTTATCTTTTAAATTTTCCACAGCCATATAGAATTTTTCTTCACACTCTCCTTTTTCTAATTCAAATTGAGTATTTAAGTTTTCTATAGTTTTAATTTGGTTTTGTGTGTCCTCATATATTTTTACAACAGAAGAATCCACATCCTGATATTGCTCAAGTGCAGATTGTGTCTTAATTATATTTTCTTTTAATACATCTAGAGTTTCAGTAGGCACTTCAATTTTTTTCAAGAAATTCTTAGTTTCTTTAATAATCTCTAAATATTGATAAGTATCATCCACGTTAATGTTTTGAATTAATTGAAGCTCTTCCTCTCCAGGCTCAAGGTTCTTGATTAGAATCCATTGTTCTATTAAATTTTTAAAACTATTTGAGAGAAAATTTAATTCAGATATTAAGTTGGTTAATTTAAGAGTATTATCCTCAATTGATTCTCTTTTTTCTTCCCTTAACCTATTGTATCGTTCGATATCGTCCTTTAATCTCTGTATATTTTGCTGAGGGTTGGCAAGTATTGATACAATCTCGTTAAATTCATTTGATAATTGTTTGCTCTTATCTCTAAGCTCATCAATTATATGTTCTTTCTTTTTTAAATTTAGATAATCAAGTTTTTTCTCAATGATCTCTAAATCTTGCGTTTTATCCGCAATTTTCGAACTGAGTTCTTCCATTTGAGTGGATAATTTAGTAATGAGGGAAGTAAGACGATTTTTTTCCCTCTCCACCGCACCTTTTCCAATCATATAACTAGTATTTACAAATCGAAATTTTCTCTGTGAATAAACATTATAGGTATAACCATCTTGACAGTAAATTCTTGAATAAGGGGATATAGCTAAAAATTGTTCTTTTTCTTCAAAAGTATCCGCGAAATAAGAGTTGTGCATCATTAAATTCATTAAATCATCGACAGTTTCAGAGTTAAGAACCTGGGGAGAGACTTCTAAAATATCAGCCCAATCTCTTAATCCTTGCTTTCGTTTTAATACATAACTTCTACGAGGACTGAGAATAATAGCATCTGATTTGAGATCCCTGTTTATTTTTTCCGCTTTTCTTCCATGTTCTTCTTCTACAACGATTCCCCTTTTATTTGAAGATAATATATTTTCAATGTAATCGTGCCATCTTTCAGATCCTGGACGAAACTCTAATGTTTCAAATAATAATTCGGATTTTATTCCTGTTTTTTCTAATTCTTTTTGGACTTTTATTATATTATGTGGGATTGAAAACTTCTTTTTACTAATTTCAGATAACTTCTGTTTATATTCCTTATATTCTTTTTGCAAATTGACAAAACCCGCATTAGTTTCATTTAATTCTTGTTCCTTTTGGTCGAGTTCTCGTTGAGTCTCAGAGTAATTAGAAATCTTAGAAATATCAATATTATTATCCTTTAAATATTTAGAAACAGTTTGAAGCTTAGTAGTAAATTCTCTAATTTTAATTTCTACGTCCACAAGTTCTTCTTTGACCTTACTTTTCTCTTCTTCCTGAGTTTGAAATTTATCTTGGATATTTTTAATTTTAGTTGTACAAGTGTTCATGGCTACTTTGTAATTTTCAATTTCTTCTTTTAATTTCTCATTTTCTTCATAAATGCGAATAAAAGTATCTTGAGTTTCATGAAAATTGTTAAATATATTATGAATTTGTGCTTGAAGTTCTTTTACTTTTAATTCGGATAATATTTTTTCAAATTCAACCTTTTTCTGATATCTATTATATGAAGCTTCAATTGTTTGAAATTTTATATGAAATTCGCGAAGATTTTTATTAACCTCATCAATTTTTTTACCAACTTGCTCTAATTCATCTCTAGTGTTTTTCACTTTTTCTTTAAAATCATCAATTCCTATAAATCTTGAAACCGCATTGTACCTTTCTTTAGGGGATTTTTGAGTCCAAATAGCTGTCTGTTGATCATCAATAAATATTAAAGGATCTTTCCAATCTCCAAAACTTTTTAATTCTTCTAAGGTTATCCTTCTTTCTTCCCCTTTAATCCGTATATATCGCCGGTTTCTTTTTCTGTTTCCTTTAAAAGCTTCTAGTCCGATTGTAAGTTCTTCATCTATAGGATAAATATTAAGTGCTTCAGGACCAGAATTTAACACTGTTAACTCGATTTTTGCGCGTGTCATATATACTTTTGATTTAATTCCCCCCTCATCTATTTCTTCATAAGTGAAAAATTCATTATCTCGTTCAATCTTTCTCCCTAAAACATACTGTATAGCATTTAGAATGTGAGATTTACCTGATCCACTGCTCCCTGTAATATAACATCTATCTTTCAACGCTCCAAATGTAAGTCGGGTATTCTTGTGACTTCCAAAATTTTGTAAGAGCAATTGGGTAGGAAAAGGATTACTCGTCATTATTTAAATCCTCTGGGTTCTCTTTATTTTCCATTAAATCGGTCATACTCATTTGGCGCATTTTAGGTCTCACTTTTTTCCTTACTTCTAAATAATTCTCGGGTAAAAAGGATTTTAATTTAATATCGCTATAAGCTTCTCGATCTATCTCAATTAAAACAGTTTTAAGCATCTCAGGAGATATACATGACTTTAGAACCGTAGTGGGGTGATAAAGACTAATATTTTCTTGTTTAATTTCCCTTATCCATCGATTACTTCTTAATTCTCTAAGAACACTTCTTAATTCTCCAGGAGTAATGCTGGTTGATTGGAGTTTTTGTTCTAATAGATTGAATGTGGGGTCTTGAGAATATTCAAATTCATGAAGAAGTATAATACATGCCAAAGCGATGGCTTTATTAGAAATTGCTCGTCTTTTCGATTCAAATGCATCTGGATTGATGATAATAGGCACAATTTTATCTTCTGTTTGAATAAATTGAAGAATTCCCTCGAAGTATCTATTGGACATTTTTATAAATTTCTCAATTTCTTCTGAATTGGAGAAATTTAATAACTTTATGTTATATCCGGGACCTTCGGAAGTACCTTGTAGGATAATCGATATTTTTCTCAGAGTTTCTTTATCTAGACCAAAGGTGTTAAAATTAAATAAATCTTTTTGCATCATTAATCCTCCATAATATTTTCTTCAATTAGATTATAGTTCCTTGCAGTAAAATTTTCAATATGTCGTTCAGAATCTTGAATTAAATGAACAATACTTTCAATATCTATTTTATTTTCAAAGGAGAGGGTGTAAAACATTAATAAATTTTCCAGAAATATCCGAGGATTCTTATGTTTAACTACTTGATAATCCTTCTCGGGATGTAGTGTGATTGCCTTCTCAAGTAGTTCTTCTTTTAATGGTATTAGATCTGACTTTTCTATCATATTTTCGATAAAAGATTTTTCTTCTATGATTGAGCTTGGAACTTCTGGTAATGCTTCATATTCTGTATCTTCTACCTTTCTTAGAACATTAACTAAAGCCCTCTTTATGTAATATTTATTAATTCTCATGGGATATTGAACGGGAACTCCACATGTATTGCAATTAAAAAACAAGGTTTGCCAATCCTCTTCTTCAAAATTGGAGATAATATAGTCTTGTAATTTCAAGAATGGCGTTTCTGATAACCCCCCTTGAGATTTTGCTAATTTAAAATCATATTTTGCAGAAGCTAAGTTCAATAACTGAAGGACAGCATCAAAAATATTAGTAGTAATTTGTACATGGTGTTGAATGGTTAAACTAGAATCGCCCAACTCATCTTTTTGTTGAAATTCTAATATTTGATCGATTAATTTATGAATTTCTTTAACCTTTATATCGATTTCGGGGTCTTCTAATATTGCATTTCTATCCCTTTTTAAATTTTCTACAAAATCTTTAAGGCCATTTAATAGACCATAGATCCAATTTATTTCTAACCCATATTGCTCGAAACTTATAAAAGATCTTATCATCTCTACCATCACGAATAGATCCTCAAATACACCGTATCGTTTCATTGCAATAGTTTCTAATTTTAACTTCTGGTATGTATGTAATAGGAATTTTCCCATAGAAGTAAGCTTTAATATATCGCCAATATTATTGATTGGGCTTAGCATCGACTTTCCAGTAAGTTTGGACAGCAAATCCTCAAATTTTTCCCATGATATGGACTCAACATCCTTACAATAACTCTCATAAATTGAAAATTTCGATTGTTCTCCCTCAAGGCTCCTCTTCATTCCAATTTGAAGTAATATTTTCATCGCTGTGTTTAAATCTTCTTGACTTGAGAATTTTCCCAAACTTCTACCAAAGGACAATAACATTTTATCTGCAGCTTTTGATTCTTGAGATTCACATGACATTACTTCGCTTATTGAAATATTGGGAATTAATTTTCTTAAGCTTTCTTGAGTCTCTTTGGAAAGAAAGAACTGATTTTTCTTTTTTTCAAGGTCTATTTTAGAATCTTGAGCCTCTTCTTTCAATTGTCTTTCTCCTATTTCTATTAGTTATTTTTTCTAAAAATTCCATTTTTTCATGGATTTTAAAATTTAACTGTTATATTCAAACTCTTTATTACTTTAATCTTTTATATTTTTATGCTGAATCTAATCGAAAATACTTAAGTTCATAGAACTTTTCTCCATTTGGCCCTCGTCTATAATCTAGCAATCCCCTATCCACTAAAAAATTTAACCTTTTTCTTACTTTCTGATCATAAGTAGATATCGTTTTATTCCATTCTGGAGCATGTAATTCGCTTAAAAACATTTTTAGCGACATAGGTTTATTTTCTTTTACAAATAATAAGTCGATGATTTCATAATCAGCTAAATCAAGCTCGCGATAATCAGGTATTATTGCAAAATCGAATTTCTTATAATCAGGATTATAAATCTCATAAGGGAGTAATTCATAAAATTCAGATTGCAATCCATCCCGTAATATAATTGAGTGAAAGTGGTGGCGTAAAGGTGTTAAATTTAAGAATAGTCTCCATCCCTTGTAGTCGTTCTCAAGCGTTCGTCTTAAATTTCTTATGCCTCGAATGATACTTGGATATTCTAAAGATAAGGTCTCCTCCCTTGGCTCTTTCTTAAAGAACAACTCATGCATACCCTTGAGTATCTCGATAACTTTTCTATCCTTTTCCTCATCAAACACTATGTAAATGATTTCATCAACTGTTTCATCCTTCAACGCTTTCTGTACGAGTCTTGCTAAGTGGATGGCAGGAATTTTCTTACTATCCGAATATTCATGGTTAATCGGAATAAGTTCGAGAATTTTTTGTTCCATTCCTTAACCCTCTTTAATGGTCCAGTCTTCAAACTTTTTAAGGATTTTAACTTGTATTTTCAAATTTCTCCTGACAGGTTGCAAGATGAGTGCTTCTGGAAAAGTCTCCCTTATTTCTTGAAACTCTTCACCAATTTTTTCTTTACTAGCATCTACTTTAAGTACAACTATCCAGAAAAGGTCCTCGCTGAAATTTTTGATGGAATCGAAAAAACGCTGCTTGGAATCATAATCAAACCTATCAGTAACCTCATCAATTACGATGAATCCGTTGAATAACTTGGCTAACGCAACCATTATACCTAAAGCTATAGCCCCTTGCTCCGAACCGCTGGGCATATCATCTGCTATATCTATCACTCTTCCATCTTTTGTTATTATCTTTGGTTTCAAGTAAATCTTACCACTCCTATCTACGGATTTCTCAAACT
>Ga0114925_10000301_pt1 | contig 20800 bp, 20 predicted proteins | sample SumtaG_2_FD_87287 | JGI IMG/M metagenome (GOLD analysis project Ga0114925, IMG submission 87287) | Deep subsurface microbial communities from Indian Ocean to uncover new lineages of life (NeLLi) - Sumatra_00607 metaG | ecosystem: Environmental > Aquatic > Marine > Oceanic > Sediment | place... | reverse complement strand
TTAAAAATGATTGATCTCACAATAAAATATTATGGAGGACCCTATGGGCACCAATAAGACATACTTACAAATGGGGAAGACTAAAGTCTCAATAATCATTCCGGCATATAATGAAGCAGAAACTATAGGGGATGTCATTAATAAGATAATAAACCTTTATCCTGATTTTGAGGTCATCGTCGTCAATGACGGCTCAACGGATGATACAGCTGCGGCTGCAAAAGATGCCGGCGCCCTTGTTTATAGTCATCCCTATAACATTGGAAACGGTGCTGCTGTAAAAAGTGGTATAAGGTTTGCGTCAGGTAAAATTTTGGTATTCATGGATGGAGATGGCCAGCATGATTCTAAGGATATAAAAAAGATGCTTAAATTTTTTCCGGACTTCGACATGGTTGTAGGTGCCAGGCTAAAAGGCCACAAGGCCTCATGGGGTAGGACCTTGGGCAACAGGGTATACAACTGGTTGGCTTCGTATGTTGCGAAATTCCCCATTCAGGACCTGACCTCTGGATTCCGTGCCGTAAGATCAGATATCGCTCACAGCTTTTTATACCTCCTTCCAAACACATACTCTTACCCCGCTACGCTCACATTGGGTCTTTTGAGGAGCGGAAGGAGCGTAAGATTCATTCCCATTAATACACAAAGCCGGCAGAAGGGAAAAAGCAAAATAAAAGTATTCAGAGATGGGACAAGATTTTTTCTGATCATTACCAAAATTTGCGTCCTCTTTTCTCCATTGAGGGTATTTCTTCCAGTTAGCTTTATGATGTTTTGTTTAGGCCTGGGTTATTATCTTTATACATTCCTTACTTGGGGCCGATTTACTAATATGAGTGCACTACTATTCACAACATCTGTCCTGATATTTATGATGGGCCTTATTTCAGAGCAGATTTGTCAAATGAGGTTTGAAAGGAGTGAGGGAGATAAGTTCCTTTAGTATCATTATATACCATGGAAATGATGAAGCCATAAACAACTGAAGTGCCCTTCTTCCTGAGCAAATACATCTTTTTCTCCTGTTTGCTTTAGTCATTTTATGGGTGCACCTCAGAAAAATCGAATTCTCAAGGCTAGTTACCACTAGCTGACATAATATATCCTCGGTGTATGCATTAACTGACACCGAAAAGCGGTCTCCCATGCTTTCCCAGCGAGTTTATAATGCAAACAAAGTAACAGAAAAATGGATAGGCGTGCTTTAATAATAACCAGGAACTTTCCGCCCCTTGTTGGAGGGATGGAACGGTTGGTATTGAATATTTTTAACGAGCTAAAAGCGCAATATCTATGCTGTGTGGTTGGCCCTAAGGGCTGTAAAAAAGCTGTATCTGGTTCAAATTATGCGGTTGAATGCCCTGTTTCGCCGATCTCTGCATTCCTATTTATGGCATTGGGGAAAAGTTTGGCATGTGCTTTGAAGGAAAAATATAGCTTTTGTATAGCGGGCAGCGGTGTAACCGCACCTGTGGCACTCACTGTGAAAGCACTTTTCAATATCCCTGTAATTACATTCATTCATGGACTCGATCTTATTGCTGACAGCTGGGTTTACCAACAAATTTTCATTCCAGCAATCCAACATTCGGATTTAGTTATCGCCAATAGCCGAAATACGGCTCGTTTAGCTGTCATTAAAGGGGTTTTTCCAGATAAGATTAAGATTTTGTTTCCTGGTGTTAAAATACCTCAGCTACAGTCAATGAAGAATGAATTCCGGCAGCGCTACAGATTAGAAGACAAGAAGATATTACTTTCTGTAGGACGTCTTGTTCCCCGGAAGGGGATAGCTGAGTTTTTGAAATATTCTTTTCCAAAAATCCTGGAGGAATTCCCCGAGGTGGTTTATATAATTATTGGTTCAGAACCTCAGAATTCATTAAAAAAAGACGGAAATGTTTTTAGAGAGATACAAACGATCATTATCGAGAAAAAATTAACCAATCATGTGTTGCTCTTGGGCCGAGTTGATGAAATGATTTTGGCACAAGCCTACGGTGCTTCTGATCTGCATATTCTTCCTTCTCTGGAGATTGAAGGGGATATAGAGGGCTTTGGAATGGTGGCTATTGAAGCGGCAGCTTATGGTTTGCCAACAATTGGTTTTGCCGCAGGTGGTATCCCAGATGCGGTTATGCATCAGTATTCAGGCTTTCTTGTTGAAGATAATAATTATGAGGAGTTATCTGAGCTCACAATTAATTATCTGGCCGGTAATATTGCAGGGGTAACACCTGAAAATTGTGCGGATTATGCTGCACAATTTTCATGGGATAATTATGGCAGGCGTCTTCGTGAAATATGCGGTCAACTAATTAGTGTCATTGCAAAATAGCATTAAAAATAGACGAATCAGCTTTTTAATTCTTGACGACTGGGGTAGTAGGTATTGAGAGTTGGTTTTATGAAGAAAAGGCTAATATTAATAATTCGGTATTTTGTAGCACTGCTAATGCTGATCTCGATTTTCGTTTATTTTAGAACAAATCAAGAGATGTTAAAATTTCTTTACAATGTTGATGCCAAATATTGCATTCTTCTCTTCCCATTGATTTTTCTTTCCTATGTTATCGGCAGTGCCAATCTTTTTATTTTATTCAAGGCAAGATACAAAAACATCATTTGGCTTAAATGGTTTAGATTCCATTTTGTTAAACGATTCTTGAATATGCATATGCCACAGTCAGGAAATGTCTATGAGGCAATTAAGATGAAGGAGAAGTTCGGAATAGATATTTTTAGCTATACAACGAGTTTCGGAGCAGTTAATTGGTTTAACGCATGTTTTAATTGTGCTATTTCATTGGTAGTTTTGCTTGCCTGGACCGGATTTTCGAAAGAGATGAACTTATCCATCATATTCGGGATTCTGCTTACTCTTTTGCTTCTAATAATTGTGCCGCCTCTGATTGACAATTTTTGTATACGTGCAAGAAGAATAGCTTTTCCTGGTGCAGTTAAAACATATGTGAGCAAGGCACATGAGCTAGTCCGGTCAATGAGGGAAGATATTTTGAACATCCACATTTTTTTAAGATTGCTATTTTGGAATTCTCTCTTTTTTTGTGTCAGTGTGGGAATACTTTTTATTGGATCAAGACCTTTCTCACAGACAGCTTGCAATAGCGGCATCCAAGAGTGCAGAAGTTGAAGCCAGTGCCTCCAGCTTCTACAGGATTATGAAGGAAGGGCTATTAATGGAAAAGAAAAAGAGGATACCTAAAGTAGCCCAGAAAAAGCCAGAGATTAAACCTAAAGGGCCCAATGAGATCTGGCGCTGGGATCTAACCTATATCGCTCTGGGACCTATATTTGTATATCTCTTTGCTATTATAGATGTCTTTAGTAGAAAGATTGTTGGCTGGCATCTGTCCTTCAATGCCACAGTAGATTCCATGAAAACGGTATGGGATAATGCCCTGAGCAATGAAGGGTTACTTGGTGTAATAGGAAGCCCAAAGATGCCTCTAGCATTATCTGATCATGGGGTTCAAATGGCTAAAAAGAGTGCAAAGCAGTTTTTCAAAGATTTAGGGATAAAACAGCTCTTTGCCAGGTATCAAACACCCAAGGATAATGCCTGGATTGAGTCATGGTTTAGGATTCTTAAATATGACTGGCTCAGGTATAAAGATTGTGTAAGTTTTAGCCAACTTAAGGACATTATTGCTAAGTTCATCTATATCTATAACCATAAAAGGTATCATGGTTCTATCCATTATGTAACCCCTGAGCAGAAACACAGTGGTCAAGCCGATAGGGTCCTTAAGGCCAGGGCTGAAAGAAAACGTCAGACACGTCTAATAAGAATTGAATTTAACCGTAACCAAAACTGTCTGAGTGTGGATTCCTACAGGCAGGTAGACCAAACCGAATGGGCTAAGGCTGCATGAAAATAGTGCTTCGACCTATTGGCATTTTGGTGTTGACAACTCAGAAACGGGTCAGGAGGGCCGCATCGAAAGTTTCGAGGAGAAGGGCTTAAACAAAGGATCGGGGTGGATTAACGCGGGAATCTATCTTTTGAAACGGAAATTGGTAACAACTATACTTTCTGGGAAATTCTACTCTCTGGAGCGGGAATTTTTCCCTGGGCTGATTGGCAAGGGTCTTTATGGATATCGGTGTGAAAGCGAATTCATCGATATCGGGACCCCTGATTCGTATCCCCGGGCTGAAACATTTTTTTCCGAGATCTTCGAGGGAATATAACTCAGACCTTTATGTCTTGCTTTGTCACGATACCTCCCTGCGATTTGATTATGATCTTTCTCATTCGCACTTTTGTGGGTTATTACCATTTACTGAGTAACGAGGACTCTTTTGAATCGTAAGTCATCGCAGATGTATGCCAGATCGAACACCAATCCCAACACACGGGTGAAAGCGGGGGTCGGTGTTATTATTGCTGACCGGGAGGGACGAATTCTATTAGAACAAAGGCGTGATAACGGCATGTGGGGCCTTCCAGGCGGAGGAGTTGAGGCTGGCGATTCCCTTCTTAAGGCCGCGCTCCGCGAGGTCAAAGAAGAGACCGGCCTGGCCATTCGGATTACAGGGCTACTGGGTATCTATTCCGACCCAGCACAAGGCCGCATCGTAACTTACCCGGACAATGGGGACGTGGTGCAGTTGTTCGACACCGTGCTTGTGGCGGAGTTTATATCAGGGAAGCTCACATTGAGCAATGAAAGCCTGCGACTGAGTTACTTCGATCCTGAGGCTCTGCCCTCGGATATCGTCCCTCCAGCCGTAAAGCCTATTCAGGACTATCTAGAGAAAAAAACCGACGTAATTGCTTAAAGGAGATATTATGATCATTAGTAGAACACCGTTCCGGATTTCTTTTTTTGGTGGTGGGACAGATTATCCAGTATACTATAAGGAACATGGCGGAGCCTGCTTAAGCACGACAATTAATAAATACTGCTACATTACTTGTCCCTACCTGCCCCCATTTTTCGAGCACAAATATCTTATACGATATTCTAAAAACGAACTAATTAACCGTGTGGATGAAATAAAGCACCCTTCGGTGAAAGAGTCTTTAAGATTCATGGGGATTGATAGTGGTGTTGACAACTCAGAAACGGGTCACTCTGCAAGGCAGGATGGTAACTAAGCGCCAACTTGCGTTTGACGCCATTCACGCCGAGCAAGAGTTGATCGGTGAGTATGTGGGTTCGCAGGATCAGGTTGCCGCGTCTTTCGGAGGTCTGAACAAAATTGAATTTGGGAGGCGCAAGGATGGCCTATTTGTTCAATCGATTATTCTGGATGATGGAAAATTGGCTTATCTGCAGGACTGTATGCTCTTTTATTTCACCGAATTTTCACGATATTCTTCTGAAATCGCTAAAGAACAAATTTCGAAGACCCCTGAAAAAATAAAAGAACTGCAAATAATGCACCAAATGGTGGACGAATCACTTGCTATTCTGGGTGGCAGGAATGAGCAGCTAAACGAATTCGGTAAGCTCCTTCACGAATCATGGAAGCTTAAGAGAAGTCTGGCTACCAATATTTCCAACGATTACCGGGATGTATGATACTGCCAGGAAGGTCGGGGCCTTAGGCGGCAAGATCTGCGGGGCTGGCGGTGGTGGTTTTATTCTACTTTTCGTTCCCCCTGAGAAAAAACAGAGAGTTAAAGATGAGCTTAAAAAACTCCTACTTGTTCCCTTTCGATTTGAAAACCTCGGTTCCCACGTTATTTTTTATTCCACCACATGAATAATGGACTTTTGTGAAAACATAACTCCCGTTATTCTGGCCGGCTGTCTTGGCACGCGTCTGCGCCCTTTGATCTCTGACCTCCCGAAAGTATTGGCGCCAGTGAACGGCAAGCCCTTTCTAACTTATCTTCTGGACCAGGTAAATGCAACAGGCTTCAGTCAGGTTGTACTTTGTACCGGGTATAAGGGAGAAGTGGTAAGGCAGATCATTGGTGATATATATACGGGATTAACTGTTCGCTATTCGTATGAGAAGGAACCTTTAGGGACCGGAGGTGCACTACGACTGGCACACCATTTGGTTTCGACTGACAATGTTTTGGTCATGAATGGAGATTCCTATGTTGAAACTGATTTAGCTGCTTACCTCTCCTGGCAAACTGGTAACCGTTTCAAGGCCTCCATTCTTTTAACCCGGGTGGCCGATGCCGGCCGTTTCGGCAGTGTCCGGGTCAATCAAGACAACCTCATAACTTGTTTTGAGGAAAAAAAAGATGATTCGAGCTCGGGATTGATAAACGGTGGAATTTACATGATTAACAAATCTCTATTGGAGATGATCCCTTCAGGGAAACGCTATTCTCTGGAACAAGAGTTCTTTCCCGCGCTAGCGGGAAAATGTCTGTACGGTTATCCATGCGAGGCAAGGTTTATTGACATTGGCAACCCGGAATCTTACTCAAGGGCTGAAAAGTTTTTGAAGGACGTCATTCGTATCAGAAGTAATTACTCCAATGAATAAACGCGCTTTAATTATCACCAGGAACTTTCAGCTACTGGTTGAGGGGATTGAAACGTTGATGAGGCATGCTTATGATGAATTAAGGACTGGATACCAATGCTGGATGGTAGGGCTGTGGGTTGCTGACTGTGGCCTTTGCCGCCAGCAGGATCACTGACGCTGTAAGGCACCAATATTGCAAGTTTCTAATTGAAAATGAGAAGTATCAGGAACTGACAGATGTTTCGGCCCTGTGTTTGACCGGACGGACTGCAGGGGTTACTTCTGAAAATTGCAGAAAGTTTGCCGGACGATATTCAGTGAAGAGCTTTGAAAGGCGTCTGCCACAAATATGCAATCAGTTGGTGGAATTTCAAGCACTTCAACCAGTAACCATATTAAATGATTAACTGGTTTATGAAAAAAAAACTGATTGAAAATGTAAGGTATTTGATAGCCATTCTATTAGTGGCTTCTATAGCTGTATTTCTTTTGAAAAACAAAGATAAGTTGGAGTTACTATATAATATTAACTTTATGTATTGCTTCCTTCTGCTTCCTTGTGTTTTCTTGACACATCTTGTTGGGAGTGCAAATCTTTTTGTGCTTTTAAAAGCAAAACATCAGAAATTAGTCTGGATCAAATGGATTGGATTTCACTTGGTCAAGCGGTTCATGAATATGCATTTACCGCAATCTGGAAATGTGTATGAAGCTATCAAAATGAAAGAAAAGTTCGGTATAGATACTTTCTGTTACGTTTCAAGTTTTGGGGCTGTCAACTGGTTTAATGCCTGCCTTAATTGTTTTATTTCATTTGTGCTCCTACTCGGATGGTCAGGGGGGGGAGGGCAAAAAAATATGTTCGTTATTGGTGGGCTTCTTCTGCTTCTGATTATACTGATAGTTGTGCCGCTATCGTTAGACTTTCTGTTTTTACATGCTAGAAAATGTTCTTTCCCCGGTACGTTTGATAGATATGTTGCCACGGCTCATCAATTAGTTCGGTCTATGAGGGAAGATATTATGGATGTCCGAATTTTTCCCAGACTGTTATTGTGGAATATCCTTTTATTTTGCGTCAGCACAGTTTCGCTGTTTCTAGGCTTTAGAACGCTTGATGTCCATGTGGGGTTGAATGTGCTCATACCGTTTGTTGCCCTTAACAGCATGGTTGCCCTAGTAAGCATATTACCCAGCAATATCGGTATTACTGAATATGCCTTCGGTTTCTTAGGAGACGCCTTAAACTTAGCAATGACCATTGGGATTCTATTGTCTCTACTATTTCGTCTATTAACTTATGTTGTTTTTTTGGCAACCTATTTCTTAACCACCATAAAATTGAGATAAATTTATGCGAGTATTACTTATTGTTCCAACATACAAATACAAATATGTTTACCCCGCATTTGTGGCGAATACTGATTTTCCTGTCGGCTTTGCTTATCTAGCCTCAGCCCTTAGCAGTGCAGGGCATAAAGTTTTTGGACTTAATCCAAATAATGATCCTGATTATCGATCTGCATACGAAATGGTTTATAAGATGATAAGCCATTCACTCCAGGACATACAACCGGAATTGATTGCTTTAGGCGGGTTGTGCATTGATTATAAATTTCTTAAGGATGCAATACAAATTATAAGAAAATTAGCCCCGAATGTTCCGATAGTGTGCGGGGGCGGAATTATAAATAATGATGCTGAATTCGTTTTTAATATATTGCGACCGGATTTTTGTATAATTGGAGAAGGTGAAGAGATATTAGTTGAATTGGTAAATATGATTGAAAGCGGCAGGCAAGATTATGAACAGATTGCAAATCTGGGATACTGGAATAATGGCATTGCTAAATTTACAAAGCAGAATTTCAAATACATTGATATTAACACTAGACATTTTCCAGATCATGAGCCCTTTGGAATTAAGGGGATGATGGATGATTATCCGTTGGCGTCCCGCTATTCCTACCGTTATACAAGGCCAAATCCTCGACCAATGACAATTGTAACTGCTAGAGGATGTCCATTTAAATGTACATTTTGCGTACATCGAAAAGGCTCCAGATACAGGGCACGATCTATAGAAAATATATTCCAGGAAATTGCATGGTTATATGAGCGCTACCATTTTAATATTCTTCTGATATTAGACGAGTTATTTGCATTAAATAAATCAAGAATGAGTGAGTTTTGTATTACCCTACTTGAGGCACGAAAAAAATGGGGATGGGATTTTGATTGGTGTTTCCAAACACATGCCAGCGCATCACTGGATCGTGAAATTTTGAAAACAGCGAAAGAATCAGGCTGTTATCTTTTCGGTTATGGGTTGGAAAGCGCAAGCCATCGGGTTCTGGTAAGTATGAATAAAAAGACAAAACCTTATCAGATAAAAGAGGCAATCGAAATTGCCGATTCAGTAGGAATAGGCTTTGGAGGCAATTTTATTTTTGGTGACGTGGCAGAAACTGAGGAAACAGTTCGCGAGACACTGGATTTTTTCTCACGATACTGCCTAGACATACATATACACATGTATTTTATTCAACTTTATCCAGGCAGTAAATTGTTTGAAAACTGTATAGAAAGAGGAATCGTCCATAACAAACTGGATTCTTATGAAAAAATTGATGAACGTGTTTGGAACATGACATCAATGCCAGATAGGTTGTGGTTACCATGGATATATCTCCTATATTTCTTGGTAAAATCATATCCGTGGGTTAAATCTACAGATGCATCCCTTTGTGTTGAAGATAATGAGGAAACAGCCAATAGTCCTATGGCGTTACATTTAGGAAAATCAATATTTAAGGTAAAGGCAACGTGCCCGCACTGTTGCAAAGATGTCTATTATCGAGAACTACTGGGGAAGCCAGAAAGGGAAAAAACCGGGACCTTCGACCAACTTATTTTGAAAATTAAGGCATTATTTCGAAATAGGCTAAATATAATTATGTTAAGGATTGGTATAGAAAATGCTGTTTCATATCTTTTAAGTATTAGACACCCTCTTTTTAAATTACTGAAGCCTTTTATTACAGACAATGGAAAGGGAGCTTTTTTTATTACAGGTTGTACTCATTGTAATAAAAGGATAAAGATTTATATCCCTATGAATGATCACGGGAACAAGCTTGGCTTAGCAATAAAGAAAGCGTTGCTAAAGTGTATTCGAGGTTTAATAAGGTAAAGGATGGGGAAAAACTTTATCTATTATCTGAACTTCCTGATTTGTCCAAATTATTCTTTAATAGACAGAACTAATGAGGGATCATCCCAACTATTTCATCTTGTTACTTATTTAGGTTTTATGGTGGCCTATTTGTTATTTTTTGTGAATCATTTTTGAAACAAGAGATGGGGCAGTAATGTTGAGTAAGCAGGAAAATGATCCTTCTCTAATAAAAACTTCGGTGCCCCCTTATCTCACCATGGTTACCCCATCCCGAAATGATGATTATGGCGGTGGAATGGTTCCACGGCTGCAGTTTTCCCTGGATATACTATTTGAGCAGTTGGAAAAATATAAAATTGAATCTGAGCTCATATTAGTCGATTATAATCCCCCTCAAGACAGAAAGAGTCTCAAAGATGCCCTAAGATTTCCTCGGAAATCTGAATATATAAGCGTAAGAATACTGGAAGTTCCCCTGAGATTTCACAAAAGATGGTTGTACTACCAGCACAGTCCCATTCATAGGTCTCAGGCTATGAACGTAGGTTTAAGCCGGGCTAGAGGCCAATTCTCTGTTGTGAGGATGAGTGATATCATCTGGTCTGAAGAATTGTTATCATTTATTGGGAGCAAGAACCTAGAGAAGAACACGAAATACAGATGCACTCGTTGTGATGTGGACAGAGCTATAATGAATTATCCCAATTGGCCTGTCAGTCGCAATCTGGATTATTGTAAAGCTAACACCACTACTAGAATGGTGAAGATGAAATATTACGTAAAGGGGCTTCCTGCTCTGTTATTAAACTCAGATGGAGATTTTCAGCTTTTATCTACTGAGAATTTCATGTGGCTTAGAGGTTACTGGGAGACAGAAGTTATGAATTCGCCAAATGTTGATGGTCTGCTTGAATTCTGTGCCTTCGCTGCTGGCGTAAAGGATAATTTGTTAAAGGATGTTTATATATACAAGATAGAGCATGATGAGGCATACAAAAGAAGAGTATTATTAACTATACCATTTTTTGACAAATTAGGTCGATTTATTCCAACAAGTTTTTTTGGGCCTTTTTTCATTAAAGCTGCCCGTATACTCGGCCTAACAAGAATTTTTTACGACAAACGGATGATGAAAATACGCGGAATTCCGCAACCTACAAGAAGTGAATATTACGACATGTGCAAGAAGATCATTGATCACGAAATAAGTTATGTTCTAAATGGGCCCGATTGGGGCTTATCTGATGAAAGAATAGAAGAATATGTGATCTTGAAAGCAGCCTGGGACGTGTAAGAATTAAAGGCGTGATAGCAATGCTGCTTATCTGGGGATATGATTATGAGCATATAATTTAATCAATCAAAGGTATGAATTAAAAAGAGCAAAAAACGAGCCCCCATCACCGGTATTACTGGCATGGTTGGTTCTAATCCTGCTGACTTTCTCCTGGAAAATACTGACTGGGACATTTATGGCATGTGCAGCCTGTGCAGTCATTTGGATAGTGTGGAGGGTTTGCTGGATAAGGTAAACAGGAAGGACCGGCTGCGAGTCTCCTTAAATGGTCGCGTACTTCCGCTTCAGCTTCTTCTCTGCCATTCGCATGATGTGCTGCATCGTCTCTTCTCCGAACTTTCTCTTGATCATGCTGAGGTATCTGGGGCTGTGGTAATAAACTTGGAAGGCGTAGTCCCGGAAGGCAAGGACTTGGCCGCCGGTCAAATACTTCGTCGACAGCGGCAGCGACTCGTAAGCATATTGTGAGAAGCCCTGCCAGCTCTTGGGTAACTGCCAGTTATTTTTAACGGCAATCTCGTACAGCTCTGATCCCGGGTAGGCCATAGCGCAATAAATATTAGCCCATTCAGCATTTATATCAAGCATCAACTTAATTGTCTGGTTCATGGTGTCATAGTCGTCTTCTGGTAGGCCAAAGATATAGTTAGCGCATATGTGCATGTCCAAGTCGTATGTCAGCCGAACAACCTTATCCACCTGCTCCATCTTGTAGCCCTTAGAAACGTCCTCAATGACCCGTTCGCTGCCGGACTCGAACCCGTAGGCCACCCAGTTTATACCTGCCTCTTTCATCTTGGCTAGCATTTTCTCGGTGACCGTGTTCACCCGGGCATATGCCCACATGTTCAGTTCGTAGCCCCGCTCAATGATCATCTCGCATAGCTTCACCACTCTCTTCTCATTCAAGGCAAATATCTCGTCGATAATCTTGATGTTTTTCACCCCATAGGTATTCACCAGGAAATCGATCTCCTCGATAACTTTCTCCAGACCGCGGTAGCGGATGGTATTTTTGCCAAACAAGGCATTGATACAGCAGAAACTGCACCTAAAAGGGCAGCCCAGGCTGGTATAAAGGATGGCGTACGGTTGGCGATGTTTGATGTCGTCGAAGCAGTGCCAGTTGTGGGCCCGGTATTTCGGGATCGGTAAAAGGTCCCAGGCCGGCATGGGGAGTTCGTTGAGATTTTTCATCAAGGGTGGCCTAGTGTTGGAAACCACTGTCCCATCCTTCTTGTACCACAGGCCCTGGATGGGAAAGTTTTTAGCACCACTTTTGAGGGAGTCGATGAGCTTCGGCAGGGTATAAAAGCCCTCACCCTGGCAAACGAAATCAGCATCTACCTCGTTGGTCGTACGTTCAGGCAGGGCACTTGGATGGAGCCCGGCGAGCATTGTTTTAATGTTAGGATCAAGTTCATGGACCAGCGATACGATCTTTCCAGCTCCAGTCATATTCATGGTCGATGCAGAAGGATTAGTCCCAGAAACAACTATGGCAACCAGGAGCGGTTCTGCCTCTATTATCCTTTTTGCCGTCTCTTCGTAACTCCAGTTTTCAACCTCAGCATCATATATGACCACCGAATAGCCCAAATTCCGGAGATAACCGGCCAAAATAGCTCCCCACAGCGGGGGTTCGATGGCGGTCAGTTGAAACGAGCTCAATTCACCATAAAGCTGTTCCTGGCTTCCGGGCTTCACAAGTACGATATCAACCTTGCTCATTGGCAGAGTCCCTCCATTCCTTAAACAAACAAAAGGACAATATACTTAGCCCTCGAACGGTAAATTCTCGATACTCAGTTACACATTGTTTAGCAGGTTGCAAAGCTCCAGAATCTTTTTCTCATCAAGGTCAGGATAGTTGCCAATATAATATCCGTAGAAATGAATATGCTCGATTTCTGGATATTTTTGGTATTCCTTTTCAGGGACGATCCCCTTGAGATAAGGCTGCCTTAACTGGTTTCCACCACCGGAGCTCCCTCGGCGGAACTCGACCCCTGCATCCCGCAATGACTTCTCAACCATGTCGCGAAATTTCAGGTCCGGCTTTTTGATCACAAGGTTGAAGGCGTAGTTGCAGCTCCCCTCCAGGTCAAAATCGGTTCTGTACTTTTTCGGATCAAGATTTTTCAAAAAGATTTCGAAATTCCTTCTGCGCCGGGCGTTGTTCTCTTCCAGTCGCTTGAGTTGGTTCCGACCGATAACAGCCCCGATCTCCGTATTGCGCACGTTATAGCCGGGGAAGGCAAAGATGAAATCGGGGTTTAGATAAGGATTTCGCTGGATATATTTTTGCCTTACCTCATCGCTGTATGCCTCACGCACCATGCCATGGGACCGCAACATGCGGAGCGTTTCGTAAATGGACTCATTACTCGTACAAACCATCCCGCCCTCAACAGTACTCATATGATGGGCGAAATAAAAGGAAAAATTGGAGATCAAGCCAAAGGAGCCCAATTTCTGTCCCTTGAAAGTAGCTCCGTGAGATTCACAGACATCCTCGATAAGGGGGATATTTCTCTCTTCCAAGGCTTCGAGCAAACGGTCGGTCAGGCCGTTGAAGCCCTGGACATGGGTTATGAACACTGCTTTGGTTCTTTTTGAAAGCTTTTCGATGATCTGTTTGTCATCCATGCACAGATTCCTGGGATTGATATCTGTAAACACGGGGTCAAAGCCGTTTTGGATCACGGAGGCGATATCCGATACCCAGGTGAGCGGAGGAACTACGATTTCCCCACAGCCGTAAAAATGTTTCAAAGCAGCAATGGTGATGAGATTTGCAGATGCCCCGGAATTGACAAAGATGCTGTAATGTACACCAAGCCATTCTGACCATTCCTTTTCAAAGGCCTGTACATTGCTTGACTGTGTGAGCCGGGGCATTCCCTCTAGAAACTCAATGAGAACATCCAGGTCTTCCATGGTGATATTGTTCTTCATCAAAGGCCAGTTTAGTTTCATGCTGCTGTCCTCGTTTCCTAGAAGTTAGTCTGTATCTACATTCTGAGCGAACCATGCATAAGTTTTTGCTAAAGCCTTTTCAAAGGACCAGGTAGGTATCCAGCCCAACTTTTGGAGCTTATGTGAATCCAGAAGCTTAATCGGCATACCGTCGGGTTTGGATGTATCAAAGATAAGTTTCCCTTGAAAACCAGTAAGTTTTTTAATCATAAATGCCAGCTCGGCAATAGAGAAATCTTCTCCACACCCCAGATTGATTGGCTCAATGTCATTATAATTGTCCATAGCAAATACGCACGCAATGGCCAAGTCGCCCACATAGATGAATTCACGCCTGGGTTTGCCAGTGCCCCAAATGGTGACTTGTTTCAGACCTTGAAGTTTGGCATCGTGCATTTTGTGCATAAGCGCCCCAATTACATGCGAGTCCTCAAGGCTGAAATCGTCTCCTGGACCAAAACAATTGGCTGGGATGCCACACATAAAATCGACCCTGTATTGTTTCCGATAAGCCTGGCACAGTTTGATTCCGGCGATCTTGGCCACTGCATAGGCCTCGTTTGTTGGTTCCAGGAGATCCGTTAGCAAATAGCCCTCTTTCATGGGCTGGGGACAATGCTTGGGATAGCAGCACGAGCTTGCTAGGTATAGCAATTTTTTCACTCTATATTTATATGCGGCGTGGATGATATTGCATTCTACCAGTAGATTTTCCAGCATAAGGTCTGCCGGGTATTTCAGGTTTGCCCAGATGCCCCCTGACCTTCCCGCTGTCAGGAAAACATACTCAGGGGTGTTCTGAGCAAAAAAGGCATCCACTTGAGCTGCATCGGTTAGACACGCTTCTTGCCCCTCTCTACCAACAATATTATTATATCCTTGGTGGTTTAATTCACGAAGTATGGCTGCCCCAATGAGAGTTTGTGCCCCTGCAACATAGATTTTGGCATGCTTCTCCAATTGGCTATCCTCTCCATTTAACGACTTCACGCGCTGCCATCACAATTTCCTTCATTCCGGTATAGAATCCTTCCTCCAAGGTGTATCCAGCAGGTGTGGGCACATCCGGACTCGTCACTCTCTTGACTGGCGCTTTTAGTGATGCAAATCCCTTCTCCGCTACCACAGCGGCAATCTCTGAGGCTACTCCACAAGTCTTCCAGCCAGTATCTGCCACAATTACACACCCTGTCTTCGCGACGGAAGTCAAGATGATATCCTCGTCCAGTGGGCGAAGCGTGCGCAGGTCAATTACCTCAGCATCGATACCATCCCTTGCCAGTTCCTCTGCTGCCTTATAGGCCTCTGTTACCATATAAGAGATAGCCACCAGCGTCACATCCTTTCCCGGTCTTCTCACAACCCCTTTGCCAAGGGGAATCTGGTAGATATGTTCAGGAACAAGGCCTTTGTATCTGAAGTTGAAGCGATGTTCGATAATGATGACGGGGTTGTTATCTCCAATGGCAGTAAGCATAAGCCCTTTAGCGTCGTAACTAGTGCTGGGCATTACCAATTTGAGACCTGGGATGTGCATGAACAGCCCCTGAAATGCCTGGGAGTGTTGTGCTGCAGAACCCCAGCCTCTCCCTATGCAGGCCCAAAGCACCAGAGGTATGTTCACCGCCCCACCGAACATGTAGCTCAACTTGGAAGCGTGATTAACCAACTGATCCATAGCCAGTAAAAGGAAGTCTGGGCGGTTATGGAAAAATACCGGCCGCATCCCCGCGATTGCCGCACCAACGGCTATACCCATAAGTCCATTCTCTGACAATGGGGCATCGAAAACACGCTCCCTCCCATATTTTAGATGGAGATTCAAGGTGGTGCCGAACATGCCTGCGGGATCATCAACACCTTGTCCCATAACAAAAACGCTTGGGTCAAGATCTAGGGCTTGTTCCAACGCCTCACGGATCGCCTCAGGATACGAAAGCCTGCGGCTGCATTCTCCAGCCTCTTGGTGGAAATTTAGTTCATTCAATTCAGCCTTGATCTTCGACCATGGCATAGTTTCACTCCCTAAACAGGTAAAGGAGTAGATTTTCTTTTTTCGGCAGAGGACTTTCTTGCGCAAATCGGAAAGCTTCGTCAATCTCTATATCGATCTCTCTTGCCATCTCGGCAACCTCTTGCTCAGTAATCATTCGCTCACACAAGAGTTTGTTGCGAAAAGAGGCAACAGGGCATTTCGCTTCCCACGCAGCGATCTCTTCGGCATTCCGATATCCAAGATTGACGTCAGAACCAGCTCCTGCGTGACCTCGTACCCTGTAAGTCTTGCATTCTATGAACGACGGCCCCTGGACGCTACGTGCACGGCCTACAGCATTCTTTGCTGCCTCATAGACTTCCAGCACAGAGTTGCCGTCTACTATCTTAGTGTACATATGATCAGTTGGCGTCTTATGAAAAATAACGTCTCCTGCCTGGCGATCCGATACGCGTGAACAGACTGAGAATTGGTTGTTCTCATAGATAAAGATTACCGGTAGTCGTTTGAGGATAGCAAAGTTCACGCTCTCGTATAGCACACCTTCATCGGTTGCCCCATCCCCAAAAAAAACCACGCTCACGCGATCCTGCTTCTTCATTTGGATGGCAAGTGCCAGACCTGTGGCGATTGGGATACCTCCACCAACAATGGAGGAACTTCCAATATGTCCTACTGAAATATCCACCAAATGCATGGACCCACCGCGTCCCTTTGAACAGCCCGTCTCCCTGCAATATAGCTCGGCAATCATACTTTTCAGGTCACCCCCTTTAGCCAGATAGTGGCCATGGCCTCGGTGGTTACTGGATATGTAGTCGTCTTTGTTCAGGGTTGAACACACACCGACTGCAACTGCCTCTTGTCCTATACACAAGTGTATTGGTGTCTTCATCTCATCCAAGTGGTAGACAGACTCGATCCGGAGCTGAACCTTGTGAATCCGGAGCATGTCAAAATAAAGTGACAACAATTTTTTTCTAGATAAGTTCATGTCCGACTACCTTACTCCATCTGTCTGTCTATAAGTTCTCGGAATGTCATCATTGGCTGATCGGTACGCGCTTTCTCAAGAGCAGAGTAGTCCTCTTCCAGATCGAAAAAAATGATCTGACTTCCAGAGGATTCAAATTTGAACGGCACATAGATCAGCTTATTTAGCTTGTCCCTAACCTTTTTTTGTTTAGAAGGAGGAACAAAAAGCAACAAAAATCCACCACCCCCGGCCCCAGTCAACTTTCCTCCGATGGCTCCTGCTGATATGGCCTGATCGTAAATCTCGTCCACATCGGAATTTGATACCACCGAACTTAGGCTGCGTTTGGCCTGCCAGGCCTCATGCAGAAGTTTGCCAAAGCTGGTAAAGTCCTGAGCATTGGTCAAAACGGAAATACTCTCCTCTACCAAATCTTTCATTATCCGTAACTGTCGTTTCCTGGCCTCAATATCATTAACATAACTTCCGGCAACATTTGAAGCCGTGCGCTTAATTCCTGTGTAGAATAACATCAAATGAGCATTCAGTTCGCTGATGCACTCCTGTGTGAGGGTGATCGGCCTGACAGAGAATTCACGATTTGGAAGAAATGTGATGTGGTTGAATCCACCATAGGCTGCCGAAACCTGATCTTGCGACCCCACCGTTTCTTTGAGACGTTCCTGCTCGATGTGAATACTTTCCTGAGCCAGTTGATGTTTGTTTGGCATGTGACCCTTGAGAGCATACAGGGCATGCAGGAGGCCCACTGTGAAAGAGGAACTGGATCCCATTCCGCTGCGAGCTGGCAGATCCCCGTCGTGGTGAATTTCCACTCCACGATCCATTTTCAAATAGCGCAAGACCTCTCGAACGGCCGGATGGCCAATCTCTTCAATAGTCCGGCAGTTCTCAATTTTGGAATATACCAAACGGATCCTGTGCTCAAAGAATGGAGGGAGGTAGCGACAGGTAAGATAACAGTATTTGTCAATCGTGGTGGCCAGCACAGCACCACCATGTATGCGATACCATGCTGGATAGTCAGTCCCTCCACCAAAGAAAGAAATTCGAAATGGAGTTCTGCTGATAATCATTAGTCTACATCCTCCTTTAGGTTGCCATACAAGTATTGATTGGCCAACAATATCGCAGTTGCAAAAGCTATCTCTTTGACCTCACCATCAAAGACCGCCTTCAATACCTCCTCAAATTGCATTAAGTTAACGCACGTATCCTCCAAATCATTGCTAGGAATCTTCTCCGAATTCCGGAGAACGTTCAGTGCCAGGAAAATGTTTGCAACTCCAAAACCTCGACTGGCATCTAGTACATAGCGTCCTAGTGAAATCCACTGTTTGGACTTGTAGCCTGTCTCTTCGAAGAGTTCGCGCTTAGCTGCGAAAATTGGCGCCTCCCCTGGGTCTATGTAACCCCCAGGAAAATCCAGTGTTATTTCACCAATGCCATGTTTGTAGTGTGATTCAGTGATCACTTGCCTATCTGGTGTTAAAGCCACCACCACAACCCCTTCTAAACCCTCAATTTTGTAATAATCCTCTACGACCCTTCCGCCTGGGAGCTGCACCGTTTCGCACCACACATGAAACCATGGGGTTTTATGAAGCAACGACTTTCATCCCAAAACCTTCCAGGATCTTAAATCAACCACGATCGGTACGCCCGCAATATAACTTTCACTTATTGTGAGAGATGCATGAATTCATCTTTCAAGATTTTTTTTGCTTTGTTAAAAGACTCGGGAGTTCCAATGTCGATAAAGAACCCCTTACATAGTATTGCATACAGTCCACTACCAATCAAATTCGGGAAAATCTCCTTTTCAAGAGAGACCATTCTTCCTTTCGGAATTTCCTCCACAATCTCCCGCTCCAAAAGATAGACACCAGCGTTGACCAAACCAGGGATTTTTCTTGGTGACTTCTCCAAGAAGGCCAAAACCTTCCCGTCTTCATTGATCTTAACAGATCCGTAACGGCTGCAATCTCTCACTTGCACTAGGCTTAGTGAAGCCCTTGCATTGTGTGACAGATGAGTTTTCAGCAATTTAGGAAGATCAAACCGGCAGTAAGAATCACCATTAAGAACAAACAAACGCTTTGAGTTCGTTTTACTAAGAGCATTACGAACTGCTCCACCTGTCCCGAGCGGGAAAGGGTCATGAACATATACGAGTTCCATACCAATATTTTGTCCATTGCCAAAATAGGATTCCACTGCTTCACTCAGGTGCCCGGTGCACATTAAAACCCGTTCAATTCCTTGGTGGCGCACCGCCAACAATAGCCATTCTATAAAAGGTCTGCCGGCTATGATAGCCATAGGCTTGGGGCAATCATCGAGAATGCCCCGAAGGCGGGTTCCTTTACCACCGGCAAGAATAATAGCATCCAAGGGGATTTCCTATCATACGTTTGAATAGATGGAATTCCGAAGTATTGTATAGCCTTTGATTAGTTCCCTTACGCCCATATCTATGGAGAAGACTGGTTTGAAACCCATAGACAGAATTTTGGCATTGGAAACTATGTAGTCTCTCTTGTCAGGATCCTCTCCAATAGCTGATTCAAGATAAACAAAGTTCGGTACGTATTTTTGAATAATCTGGCAGAGTTCAATCTTGGAGAGGTTAGCATCATCCAATCCAACATTATAAGGTTCATTTCTCATCTTTTCAAAATGCTCAATACCATGGATGAAGGCCCTGGCAACGTCGCGAATATGAACATAGTTCCTCTTGAAATGTCCCTCAAAAATAACAACTGCTCGGTCCGTAACCGCCCGGTATACAAAATCATTAACAAGAAGGTCTATCCTCATCCTGGGCGACATGCCGAAAACAGTAGCTAGACGAAAAGTAATAGCATTCCCTCTGTCTAGAAGAATCTCTTCAGACTCCACTTTCGTTTGTCCATAGAGGGAAATAGGCCTTAAAGGCGTCTCCTCTGTACAATGCTTTCCCTTTTCACCTATGCCGTAACCACTATTGGTCGTGGGATAGAGAATCCACTGGCTCTTGAAACATAACTTGACAAGAAGACGAATCGCCTCAAGATTGGTCGTTACAGTACCAGTAATGTCCTGAGAGCATAGTGGAACGCCCACTAACGCTGCCATCGGAATAATAATGTCTTGATTCTTAATGAGCCGAGCCATCAGACTTTTGTCCCGACAATCGCCCCGAACTATAGAAAATGTATTAAAGGTGCAACAATCTATGAGGCTGTTTTGCTTGAACATAAAGTTGTCCAGAACTGTTACTTCATGGCCTTGCTTTAGTAGCTCGGGAACTAAAACCGATCCCAAATAACCAGCTCCACCAGTAACTAGGATTTTCATTATCCAATTCTCTTAAAACATTATAGATGATTTAATATATGCTCCCAACAAAACCAGTACCATTGGTAGCCAAAATGCTCATATGTTCTACTAAGTCTTACATTGTAAGCTTTTGAACTAGTTTAACCTTTACCTTCTTTGCAACGATGTCAAGAGAAAGTGGCAGAGTAATAAAATCGATTATCTATAATTTTATGGAAAGCTCTCACTTATTAAACTTAAGTCATAGCTGCTCCGCGATCTCGCTTTCATAGCTTTTGAGCACAATTTTTATTTAAAAATGATTATAATGTCAAATTTTGCAACTTATGTATAATTTTATTATAAATTGAATAATTGGGCAACGTTAAAGTTTTCTCAGAAAGGATTTTTTTTGCTAAAGAAAAAGAGGTTACATTTTCATATGTCATTTATTATATTTCTAGCTGTTTTCCTCAACCACTCATTCATGGGGCGTTCGCACAAAATGTGCTTAATGTATTACGAAAATGGCGGCTTAGATATTCATGTCAAAAACTTCTATCAAAATTCACGCTGAGGACCACGGGC
>Ga0114925_10000299_pt1 | contig 20901 bp, 18 predicted proteins | sample SumtaG_2_FD_87287 | JGI IMG/M metagenome (GOLD analysis project Ga0114925, IMG submission 87287) | Deep subsurface microbial communities from Indian Ocean to uncover new lineages of life (NeLLi) - Sumatra_00607 metaG | ecosystem: Environmental > Aquatic > Marine > Oceanic > Sediment | place... | reverse complement strand
GACTGAAGGGCAAACCCGTCCATGGCCGCCTTGGGAAAGGGAGGTGAATCAACCCGGGCGCGCACTGCTTGAGCCAGAACACGACCAAGGGCCTCCGCTATAGGCACCACTTCCACCTGGGGAGTGAGCTCAACTTCCTCAAGGATCTTCAGCGCTGCATCCGGATCCAACATTTTCCTCTCCCTCTGCCTTTAGTAGAGACGGATCGCCGACGCTTTAAAGGTAACATAAAACTGCTCGCCAGGCACGACCTTCAAAGTATCAACGGAATATTCGGTAATCAGAGCCTGCACGGGAAAACCGCAGTCCAGACTGACCCGCACCGTGTGATTCGCCTTCTCGACTTTCACTACCCTCCCAAGAAACTGGTTTTGTGCACTGGTGTGGATCCGCTCTTGGGATAGGATTACATCATCCAGAGGAAGCACCGCGGTGGTGAATCGGCCCTCCTGAGCAGGACAGCGCAGGGTCTGCGTTCCCATCTGAAAGTAGGTAAACCTGTCGTCTGTATTCTCAACTGCACCCTTGAAGATGTTCTCGCGCCCGGGTACGACAGTTCCCTCCTCCAGGAACACCAGGCGGGTCCCCAGCCGGTAGGCAAAGGCCGGATGGTGGGAGCTGAAGATGATCGTGGTGCCTGCATCGGCCAGGCGGAGAATCAGCCGTTCCAGCAACTTGATCGAGGCTGTGTCTACATTAGCCGTGGGTTCGTCCAGGAGCAGAACTTTGGGATCCAGGACCAGGGCTCGCGCGATGGCAACCCGCTGCTTCTCCCCACCCGACAGAGCCCGGGCTCTTCGATGTTCGAATCCCGGCAGGCCCACCAGAGATAGCTTCTTCTCTACCCGCCTTCGAATCAGTCGGGAGGAAAGCTTGCGTATCTTCAACCCGAAGGCCAGGTTCTGGGCTACAGTTCCGTCGAACAGGTAGGGATCCTGGTGTACCAGCACTGATTCGCCGCGTATGCGGGCGTACCCCTTCCGATCTAACGGTTCGCCACGGAAAAGAATCTCTCCCCCTGCAGGCTCGAGAAGCCCGTTGAGGAGTTTCAACAGGGTGGTCTTGCCGCTGCCATTCGGCCCGGCAACGGCATGGATCTGTCTTTCCTCAAGGTCGAGGGCTGAGATCTCCACGGCGGTTTGGCTGCCGTAGGCGTAGCCCAGGTCGCGCAGACGGAACAGCGGGATGTTCTTATCGCTCATATCGTACCATCCCGTGCAGGGCAAGATTGACCAGGAAGGCCAGGACGAGCAGGATGACCCCTAAAGCTAATCCCAGCTCGAACTCTCCTTTGCTCGTTTCCAGGGCAATGGCCGTGGTGACGGTCCGGGTATACCAGCGGATATTCCCGCCAAGCATCATGGACACTCCGACTTCCCCGATGACCCTGCCGAAGCCGGCCAGGAGTGCGGAGATGATGGCAACCCTTGCTTCCCGTAGGGTCATCCAAAAAACCTGCCTCTGGGAAGCGCCCAGGGTGATCAGCGTTTCCGGAAGCCGCAGATCGGTCTTGCTGAGGGCGCTGTGGGCCATGGAGGCGATGATCGGAAAACAGAGTATGGTCTGACCGACGATCACCGCCTGCGGCCGGAACAGCCAGCCCAGTCCTCCAAGGGGACCGGAACGGGAGAGAAAGGAGTAGACCAAGAGACCTACCACCACCGTAGGCAGGGCCATCAAGGTGTTGAGCGCGGCGATGACCAGTTTCCTGGCCCGAAATTTCCTGAAGCCTAGAACGAAACCGAGGGGCAAACTGAACAGGGCGGCGATGGTTACCGAGGACAGGGAGAACTTGAGGGAAGTCAGGGTGATGTAGTAGACCTCCCGGTCGCCGCTAACAAGCAGCTTGCCTGCCTGTACGAGGGAATCAATCACGCCGCCTGCTCTCCGACCCTATTTCAGCGCATCGGGATAGAACAGAACTTGTCCTTCCCTCTGAACGGCGCTAATGATGTTCTGTCCCTCCGGGGAGGTGATCCAGGCGATGAAACGCATAGCCCCGTTGTAGTTCACATGGGGATGTTTCGCCGGATTGACCGCGATGATGCCGTACGGATTGAACAACTTCGGATCACTCTCCACCAGTACCTCAAGGGTGATCTTGCTCTTCATGGAGAGGTAGGTTCCCCGGTCGGCCAGAGTGTAGGCCTGCATGTCATCGCTCATGGTGATCACCGCTCCCATGCCCTGGCCTACATCCCTATACCATCTGCCCTTCGGCGAAAGACCCGCCTGTTTCCACAGGGCCTTCTCCTTCTTGTGGGTTCCCGAATCGTCTCCCCGAGAAATGAAGGACACCCGGCGGTTGGCGATAGCCTTGAGAGCTTCAGTAGCATTGCCCATGTCCCGCACTCCCGCCGGATCTCGGGAGGGTCCCAGGATGATGAAATCGTTGTGCATCACATCCCGGCGATCCACCCCGTGACCTGCCGCCACAAAGGCGTCCTCCGAAGCCCGGGCGTGAACCAAAACCAAATCCACGTCTCCGGTTTCGCCCAGCTTGAGGGCCTGGCCGGTTCCCACGGCGATCACATCCACCTTGAGTCCGGTCCTGTCCTCGAACGGGGGAATCAGCTCGGCAAGCAGCCCGCTGTTCTCGGTGCTGGTGGTCGTGGCCAGACGCAGCCTTCCCGACTCGGCGGGCAGGAGCACCGCGACCAACCAGAGAGCCAACGCGGTTCCAATTGCCTTTCTCATACCTGTACCTCCAATAAGGATATTTATTGAAGGCAAGAAACAAGGATGGTAGGGATCCTTCTCTCGCCTTTCCAAATACGGGAGGCATGCTCGTTTCCAGGCATACCCTATCGGTGAAGAGCCGTTCCGGGAGCGGATTAGGTCCCTTCACTCGGCGAATTTGCGATATGGTAATTCTGATCGTAGGGTAGGATATACTGTATGCAGTTGTCAAGACGATATAGTCGTCCAAACAGTTCCTAACGTGAGAGAGTCGAGCCTCGCCGTCGCAGAACTTCTTCGGCGGCCGCGACGATGTCCTGAACGCCCATTCCGTACAGATCGAGGAGTTTTTCATACGGTCCGGTTTCCCCGTAGCAGTCCCGGATGCCGATCCGCCGTAAGGGCGTGGGCAGATTCTCGGACAACAGCTCCGACACAGCCGAACCGAGCCCGCCGATGATATTGTGCTCTTCCACGGTGACCACGGCCCGGGTGCGAGCCGCCTCCGCCAGGATCGCCTCCCCGTCCAGGGGCTTCAAGGTGTGGACCTCCAGGACCGAAGCGGGGATTCCCCTGTCCGCCAAGATCGAGGCGGCGGTCAACACTCGACCCAGGATCGGCCCGTGGGTGATCAGGGTTACCTCCCCGCCGGTTTTCAGGGGCGTAGCCTTTCCGATTTCAAAACGGGTGTTTTCCTCGTGAACGTCGACAACTTCGGCTCTGCTGAGGCGCAGGTATACCGGTCCGTCCAGATCGGCCACCAGAGGCAGCAATGAACGGACTTGATAGTGATCACTGGCTACCACGACCGTCATGTTCGGAAGTGCCCGTACCACCGCCAGATCCATGATCGCCTGGTGCGTTGCCCCGTCCATAGGCCCGGAGAATCCTCCGTAGCCGGCTACGATCTTGACATTGGTCCGCGCGTAGGACACCAGGGTGCGCAGGGGATCTCCGGCCCGGAGAACGAGGAGCCAGGCAAAGGTATTTACGAAGGGAATCCAACCGGCAACACTCAGGCCTGCTCCTACACCCATGAGGTTCTGTTCGGCCACACCGACATCGAAGAACCGCTCGGGAAAGTGGTCCTTAAAACCTCCGGTCATGGTGCCTTCGGCCATGTCCGCATCGACCACCACGACTCGGCCGTTGGCCGCACCAAGCTCCACCAACGCCTCTCCGTAGGTAGCCCGCAGTTGTTTGCTCTCAAGGTTTATCATTCCTGCCCTCCCTCAGTCCGCGGAGGCCGCGGAGGCCTCGATAAGGTGTCCGATCTCTTCCTCGGCCTTCTTCATTTCCTCCGGGGATGGAACACGTCCATGCCAGGCACTGGAGGCCTCCATGAAGGAAACTCCTTTCCCCTTTACGGTCAGGGCCAAAATCAGCTTCGGCTGGTCTGGGTTTTCGCGATCGAGAGCCTCGATGATCTGTTCGATGCTGTGACCGTCGACCCGGATCACTCCGAAACCGAAACTCTGCCACTTTTGCTCCAGCGGCTCGAGGGGCATAACTTGGTCTACGGCTCCGCTGAGCTGGTAGCGGTTATAATCGAGAATGAAGGTCAGGTTTCCCAAACCGTACTTGGCGGCGCACATCGCCGCTTCCCAGACGATCCCCTCCTGGGTTTCACCGTCTCCCAGAAGACAGAACACCCGGGCTTCGGATTTGCTCAGGCGCAGACCGAGGGCGCAACCCACCGCCACCGACGCCCCCAAGCCCAGGGGTCCGGAGGACATCTCCACACCGGGAAGCTTGAGCCGGTCCGGATGACCCTGAAGCCGGCTTCCCAGTTGCCGGAAAGTGGTCAGCTCTCCCCGGGGGAAAAAGCCTGCCCTGGATAGGGCGGCATAGTAGATGGGAGCGCAGTGTCCCTTCGAGACAAAGATCCGGTCCCTGTCTTCCCAGGCGGGGTTCTCGGGATCGAGGCGAGCTTTATAGAAGTAGAGCGCGGTGATCAGCTCCGCTGCGGAAAAAGAGCCTCCTGCGTGTCCCGATTTAGCGTCAAAGATCATCCTCAGGGCATCGAGGCGAAGCTCGCAGGCAATACGCTGCAAGGTTTCGTAGTCTGGTTTCATGGCAGGTTCGATGATTGTTTCAATCATACCTCCGATTAAAGGCTTGACAGCACGTTCTTCCCTTGGTAGTATACCACAATCTGGTTAACCAATTAATGGTTAATCACGGAGCCAACCGTACCGAGGACAGAGAGATTTGTCAAGCGAGTCCGAAGTAACAGATCTGGATCTCTTTCAGGAAATCGCGGTAGAAAAACCCGCCGATCTGATCATCAAGCAGATACGCCGGCTCATCTCCTCCGGCCATCTGCAGCCGGGAATGCGACTGCCTTCAGAGAGGGTACTGTCCGAACGCTTCGGGGTCGGTCGTGGTCACATTCGCGACGCGATCAAAAAACTCGAGTTCTACGGCATCCTGAAAACCGAGCCGCAAATAGGAACGATTGTAGCCAGCCTGGGGGTCAAGGCTCTCGAGGGTCTGATCTCGAATATACTGGCCACGGAAACCAGGGATTTCGAATCTCTGATGGAGGTCCGTGCACTTCTTGAGGTTCATGCGGCCCGCCTGGCCGCCCAAAGAGCCAACGATCGGGAAATCGAGGAGATTTTCATCGCCTATGAGGATTTCCGCAAACAGGTCGACCAGGGCAACTCCGGGTTGGAGGAGGATCACCTCTTTCATCTCAAGATCGCCGAAGAATCCAAGAATACAGTTCTTCGCTCCCTGATTGGGCTGATCACTCCGGACATCATCACCATGAGCCGGAAGCATCAGGACATGCGGGCGGAGCGTTTTCAAACAACCCTACAGGAGCATGAACAGATTCTAGAGGGGATCCGATCTCGGGATCCCGAGCTGGCATCCCGGGCCATGTCCAAGCACATGGAGATGGCTCACAAGAGGCGGAAGATTCAGCCCCGGTGAATCCATTGGTCATGGAGAAAATACTCATGTGGAGTATTTCTAAATAAATTTTTATCAAAGGGAGGAACTCTTATGAAAAGAGCTTCAATTCTCATCCTGCTTCTCCTCATCCCTCTGGCGATGTTCGCCGCAGGTCAGACCGAGGAGCAGATGGCTACACTGCGCTTCTGGTACCACTTTGACGACCCGGAGAGCGCTGTCACTCCGCTGATTCAGAAGTTCGAGCAGGAAAACCCGAGCATCAAGGTCACGCCGGAGAAGATCGCATGGAACGTGTACAACCAGAAGCTGCTCACCTCAATTGCGGCGGGCGGCCCACCCGATGTGTCCCAGATCAAACTCTGGTGGCAGCCTCAACTGGTTGAGATGGGCGCCCTGCTGGACTTGAGCGACTACATCGCCAAGTGGCCGGGCCGGACCGATGTCTTCGACAAGATCTGGGAGCTGACAGAGTACACCGACGGCAACCAGTACCTGATGCCTCTGCAGATGGTTATCCTGTACATGTACTACAGGGTCGACATGTTCCGTGAGCTGGGAGTCAAACCCGCCACTACCCGGGCAGAGTTCCTCAACCTGGCCAAGAAACTTACCCGGGATACCAACGGGGACGGCACCACCGACGTGTACGGCTTCGGCATCCGCGGCGCCCGGGGCGGTCACGACTGGTGGGGAACCTTCGTGCTGTCAAGCGGGGCGGAGTTCTTCCTGCCGGGCGGAAGTTCCGGTCTTACTACAGCTGATGCGATTGCCGCTAACCAGTGGTTCATCGACCTGTTCCGGGTGCATCAGGTCTCACCGCCCACCACCCCGAACGACGGCTTCAGAGAGATCATCGCCAATATGCAGTCGGGCAAGACGGCGATGACGATACACCACATCGGCTCCTCCAAAGGTCTGACCGAAGCCTTGGGCGACAAGTTGTCCGCCGCTCCGGTACCTAAGGGAACCAAGAAGTACTGGACCTCTTTCGGAGATGAGGAGAACGGTGTGATGGCAGCCACCCAATATCCTGATGCCGCCTTCAAATGGGTATCTTTTCTGGCCACCGCGGAAAACAACGCCCTCTGGCAGAAGGCCTCGGGACAGGTGTCGATAAACGAGAGCAATGCCTCCGGTGCCGCTGGTCGCTTCCTGAAAGCCACCACCGATTCGGCGGATTTCGCCGGTGTGCTTCCCGCTCATTCGGGAACCGCCGAGTTCGTCGAGTCCCTGTGGCCGACTACGATGCAACGCGCTTTTCTAGGCAAGGTCACCAGCAAGGAAATGATGCAGACCTTCGCCGATCATTTCGCCAAGTAGAGGCAGGAAGATAATCTCACCGCCTGCCCCTCAAGGTACTGTCGGTACGGTACCCGCGGGCAGGCGGCTTTCTTTTCCTCTCGTCTTCAACGCGGGCTGCACTCCTCCCGGGGACAAAGTAGAGATTTACCATGAAGAAAAGAACCGATCTGTTTCCCTATACTTTGGTGACCCCGGCCTTGGCCGTGACTATCCTGATCATCTTTTTCCCGATCATTCAGACGGCAACCATGAGCCTCTTCAACTATGTGATCTGGAAACCTAAGGACAACCGCTTTATCGGTCTCGGCAACTATTTACAGGCGTTACAGGACGAGGTGTTCTGGATCTCCTTAAGAAACACGTTGATATGGATCGTGGGAGTCGTCGTGCTTCAACTGCTGCTCGGATTTGCTACGGCATTACTGTTAAATCGTGACTTCAAGTGGAGAGGGCTGGCTCGCTCCCTGATTCTGATTCCCTGGGTTACCCCGAGCGTGATCACCGCTTTGATGTGGCGCTGGATGTACGACGGCAACAATGGGGTGATCAACGATCTTCTCGTACGGATTGGCTTTCTCAAGAGCTACTTTCCCTGGTTGGCCAACAGCTTCACCGCGCTTCCGGCCATCATGATCGCTCTGATGTGGCAGGGCTTTCCCTTCTTTGCCATCATGATTCTGGCCGGTCTGCAGGCCATTCCCAAAAGCCTCTACGAGGCCGCCGAGGTGGATGGCGCTACGACCTGGCAGAAGTTCACCCGCATCACCCTGCCGATGCTCGTGCCGATTCTCTTCACCTCGATCCTGCTGCGGGTCATTTGGGTGGCCAACTCGATGGACGTGATCTACGTCATGACCGGAGGAGGTCCCGGGTATGCCACCCATACCCTGCCGGTGTACTCCTTCATTCGGGCTTACAAGGCTCTCGATTTTGGCTACGCCTCTACCATCGCCATCTTCCTCACCTTTCTGCTTATAGCGATCGTGGCCGGTTACGTGATTCGGGTTCTGCGTTCCCAGGAGGCCATGAGATGACACGCAAGACCCCACACTGGCGCCGCCTGCTTGGGCTGCATCTACCCGTACTGCTGATCGTGCTGTTCGCGCTCGCCCCCTACATCTGGATGTTTATCTCCTCGATCACTCCGGAAAAAGACCTGTACGGCGAGGTGTTCCGTTACTTTCCTAAGAACCCAAGCTTCGAGAATTATCCCCGGATCTTTCAGAAGATCGCCTTCATCCGCAACCTTCGGGACAGCCTGATCGTGGCTGCCGCCACCATGCTGGTCGGGCTGGGGATCAGTCTCACCGCCAGCTATAGCTTCTCCCGCTTCAGGTTCAGGGGGCGGAACTACCTTATGATCCAGTTCCTCGTCATCAACATGTTTCCGATCGTGCTTCTGCTGATCCCGCTGTTCGTGATTATGCGGACCTTGAAGTTGATCGACACCTACTTCGCCCTGATCATCGCCTACTCCACCTTTACGATTCCCTTCTCCACCTGGATGATGACCAGCTTCTTCAATGCCATTCCGAAGGAGCTCGATCAAGCGGCCTTGGTAGACGGCTGTACCCGTTTCAGCGTCATGACCCGCGTCATTATCCCTATAGCCATGCCGGGAATCGCCGCCACGGGGATCTATATCTTCATCACCGCCTGGAACGAGTTCCTCTACGCCGCCATCCTCACGGGAAACAAAGTGCTGACCATACCGGTGGCTCTGCAGAATTTGATCGGGGAGTACGAGATCGCCTGGGGTTTGCTGACAGCGGGAGGAGTGATCAGCGTAATTCCTGTGATTGTGCTGTTCTTCTTCATCCAGAAACAGCTGATCAGCGGCATGACTGCCGGAGCGGTCAAGACCTGACTCATCCTTTGGACACCACCTTCGGCACATCTAAGAAAGAGTCGGGAACCACTTTGGTGAAAAGACGACGGTCCGAATGAATGTGTTTTCCCGCAATAAGCCGCCTGTAATCCTTTTTCTGGAGGAGGCCATGGCTGAAAACGGTCAAGAACAGGCGATGCTCAGGCTCGCAGGATATGCAGCGCTCATTGACCGGTACGGTTTTGAGGTCATCCCGAACTGGCACAGGTCCCTGGTCAAGACCAGCGGAATCCACCGGATCGACTCGACCGAGGGCGTGATCGAGGAGGTCTACCCGCCCAAGTACTGGCCGGGGAACACCCTGGGCGAGCATCTCGAATTCGCACTCAAGCACGATGGAACGAATCTCGCGCTGCTTCAACTGGCGGAACGTGAAGATTTCTGCGAAAAAGCGAAATTGATCGACCTGCAGAATCGCATTGTCGATCCACGATTCTCCGAATCCGACTACCGGGCGAACCAGAACTATGTCGGCGAGACGGTCGCCTGGCAGAAAGAGAAAATCCATTTTGCGTGTCCGAAGCCGGAAGACCTGCTCGACCTGATGGAAGGCTTGATCGCCGCTCACAAGCGCATGGATGAGAGGGGCGTGCCCGCAGTGGCTCATGCCGCCGCTGTGGCTTATGGATTCGTTTTCCTGCATCCGTTCGAGGACGGCAATGGTCGAATCCATCGATTCCTGACCCACAATGTTCTTGCCCGCCGAGGCTTTACGCCCGAGGGAATCATGTTTCCCGTATCGGCATCCATGCTGAAGAACCTTGCCGCATGCGTTTCTTACTGATTAGCGACACCCACGTGATGGATGTCGATGAGACGGGCATGGCGCTCCAAACCGTCATCAGATAAACACCGGTTCCGTCACCTATACAAGCTCTTCGAACGGATGAATAGTGAAAGACCCTAGTACTTTTACAGAACAGGGAAATGATGTACTGTCTCTTCTGAAGGGGGCTGGTTATCAGACAGTTATCATCTCTCCAAAAGGCTGTTCTCAATTTTATGGAAGCTCAAGACGGGCCATTCGACATGAACGAGCTTTTAGACCACTTGAAATTTGAGGGAGTTTCCAGACGGAGCAAAACTTCAAGCAGGGTGATCGACATTTTGCATGAAAGCTCATTGACTCTGAGCAGGGACGACGAGACCTTTTTCCCTCGTCAGAGTTACTTCAGAGGCGCCTCCTTCATGGTTTCTCTGACTCCGGTTGAAATCGAGCAAAAGATACTCATTCCTGGACACCGGTTTCTCCCTTTTTACTCCTATGGATTGAAGCCCTGGGAGTGCACGCTGAACCGCTCCGGTGGTCTTCCATTAACGACCAAAAGAGTTAAGATGCCGCTAAAGGACATCCTCGTCTACTATACATTGTTCGACCTGACCCAGCTTCCACTGGTTCTATTGACAGACAACGAAGACAACGCAGAAGCTTTTCAGAAGGATAACCCGCTTGTTGAAAAGGTGGACATAACAACCTATGACCTGGGGCAAGTCGATAGGGAGCTCGATCTACAGAATGGAGACGGGCTGATCATGACCGTGGAGGACTGGGGCACGGGCACTTTCAGTTTTGAAAAAATCTCTCGGGAAAATCGCGAGAAAGACCCGGCAGCAGTCGCAGCCTGGATAGAGAAGCTGGAAAAAGGATTTAACCAGGCTTTCGATGATCTGGGTCTGCCTGCGAGCATGGATGAAACGATCGCCTATGCCTTCTTCTATGCCGGCGGGGACCTGCTGAGTAACCCGCTCCTGCACCTGGGTGGATTTCTGGAAAAATCCAAAGCAGTAGGGATAACCGGTTTTGGAGACAGTACCTACCTCTGGCGAAAGGGCGAAAAGATCGAAGATACAGCTTTTTTTGAGTACCGCAGTCGGTTGCCCAGAGGGGACGATGATTCCTTAGAAGCCATTTTAAACGATCTCGGGCTTGCCCTTTCCGAAGAGGAGGTTGAAGCTTATATCAGGGATGAGCTGTTCCACCGGCATGATGACCCGGCCCGGGTCGCCAACCGCATACTAAAAGGAAGTCATGTAGAGTTTTCCAACCGTAAACAGGAAAAGGCTTTCTTTACGTTTTTATCTGAGCTGTGGGAGGAGGTTGAAGAGAGCTACAACTACTTTGCAGACCAGCGCTCGGGTGAGCTTCGCCGGCGCGCCCTGCAGATCTTCGACAGCTATCTGGAATGGCTGAGGGGCCTGGACGATCGCGGTCTCGTTCCGGAAGAGCTTCCGAGCAAGGCGGCAATTCTGGTGAGTCAACATGCAGGAAAACTCAGCGGTCTGCTCGATGCCCTGAATCAGACTGAGAATATTTCAGAGCAAGAGTATCTAGAAGTGGTAGAAACTTTGGACAGACTACAGGCGTCTGTGCAGGAGTCGATGCAGGCAGTGGAGGAGGTTCAGCCGAAATCTCCTTTCTTATACACTGAAAGGACCGACAGTGCAGAGGCCGCCTATCGCTTGAGAGTTGCTCTGAAAGACATCAAGCCCCCCATTTGGCGCCGGATACGGGTTCCCGGCGATTTTACCCTGGGGGACCTGCACTATGCACTACAGACAGCCATGGGCTGGCACAATTGCCATTTGCACGAGTTTCAAATCGACGGCATCTTTTACAGCGACCCTGAGTTCGATGTACGCGGCGAGCTTGGCGCCGAAGACGAAGAGGAGTGCACCCTGGATGAGGTCATTCAACGGGAGAACATGAAGTTCCGCTACGTTTACGATTACGGTGATGGTTGGCAGCACGTGATAACCGTAGAAAAGATCATCCCGGCAGACGAGCTCGATCCGGAAGACCTGAGCCAACCAGTCTGCTTGAAAGGCAAACGGGCCTGCCCGCCGGAAGACTGCGGCGGTGCCTGGGGCTACGAGAGATTGCTGATGGTGTTGAATGATCCTGAAGATCCGGAGCACGAAGAGCTCAAAGAGTGGGTGGGGCCCTTTGACCCGGAAGCGTTCGATCTCAAAAAGATCAATAGGGAACTGGGCTCAAAATGATCATCACGGCTGATAATTTGTAGCTTGTGCTGAGGGCACAAACGTGACTCATCCTTTGGACACCACCTTCGGCACGCCTTCCGCACACCTTGACAAAAAACCCCGGTTTGGGCATATTTTTCACCGGCTCTTAAACCGCGGAGACCTTCCACGTGGTGAGTGTAGCTCAGGTGGTTAGAGCGCCAGTCTGTGGAACTGGAAGTCGTGGGTTCAAGCCCCATCACTCACCCGTCAGATACTTGCGTCCGTAGCTCAGCTGGATAGAGCGCCGGACTTCGAATCCGTAGGTCGCAGGTTCGAGTCCTGCCGGGCGCGATGACAGTAATCTTGGGCCGTTAGCTCAGATGGTAGAGCAGCAGACTCTTAATCTGCGGGTCAGAGGTTCGATCCCTCTACGGCTCAATATTACGATGACAGTGCGAAAATCTTGTTTGCCTACTTGAAGCTTCGCTGTAATTTAGACAAGATTTTCGCGCTGGAAGAGGACATCGCAATCTTCCTTATCAGATGCGGTCGAAGATTGCAATATTGACTTCACCCTCCTTTTTTGAGTATAGTACGCGAGAGTGGTGGAATTGGCAGACACGCCAGATTTAGGATCTGGTGCCCATTTGGGTATAAGGGTTCAAATCCCTTCTCTCGCAAGTATCAATTGGCTGGCGTAACCAACTCCGGGGTGGGAAGCCGGCATAACAGGCGGGAATAGCTCAGTGGTAGAGCTTCACCTTGCCAAGGTGGATGTCGCGGGTTCAAATCCCGTTTCCCGCTCTCACGGCGCTGCGCGCGCGCCAGGCGACCAGGAGATCAGAATCCGGGTCGCCTTTTATTTGTACACCAATCGGAAGGCTCAAGTTCGATGAGGACAACAGCAACGCGTCAATAGGTTAGATCAGTCCCATGGACCCCGCGGGTCTGAAAAGAGGAGAGGGTAGTTCCGTGATCAAAAGCAAAAAGATAGAAGAGCTGGACAACTCGAGTGTTAAGCTCACCATCAGCGTAAAGAAGGATTTCATTCAGAAACAGTACGACGAGCTGGTGGCGGAGTACTGTAAAACTGTCCGTATCGATGGGTTTCGCAAGGGAAAAGTCCCGGCGAATGTACTGCTGCGCAAGTTCGGCGACACCCTCCTGGGTGATACGACCGAACGGGTTATACGCAGCAGCCTCGACAAGGTTTTTGAAAAAGTCGAGCAGAAACCGATTTCAACCTCGACCCCTGAACTGGATACGAAAAAAGATCTCGAGTTGGGCAAGGACTACACCTACTCGGTGACCTTCGATACCTACCCGAAGATCGAACTTCCCGAGTACAAGGGTCAGAGCTTAGAAGAGCTTCAAGTCAAGGTAAGCGATGAGGATATGGACCGGGAGCTCAAGGCGCTTCAGGAGCAGAACTCCATCGTGATCGACAAGAAGGACGCCACGGTTCTGACGGGGGATATCGTCAATATCGATTATGCTGAGCTCGACGAAAAGGATGAAGAAATAGCGGCTTCCAAACGGGAAGGATTCGTCTTCGAAGTGGGAAGCGGATATCACCTCTACAAGATCGACAACGAGCTGGTGGGAATGAAAACCGGCGAGGAGAAGATAGTCGCTAAGGATTTCGGGGAGGATTTCGAGTTCAAGGAACTGGCCGGAAGGTCTGTAAAGCTCAAGGTTAAACTGAACGCAGTCAAGGAGAAGGAGCTTCCGGAAATCAACGACGAGCTGGCCCAGGATATCAGTGACAAGTACGAAAACCTGGAAGATCTGAAAAAGGATATCCTCGAGAAGCTCGAGAAGTACACCAAGCAGAAGATCCGGGAGCACAACATCTCCCAGATCCTCGAGAAAATAACCGATCAGGCTACGATTGCCCTTCCAAAATCCATGGTGGAAAGCGAGCTTCAGGATCAGTGGCGTCGCTTCGTCTCCCGCCTTGGGGGGGAAGAAAAGCCGGTCCTGCAGCAGTTGGAAACCGAGGGCAGAAGCAAAGAGCAGATCCTCGATGAATGGCGCGCCGGGGCAGAGAAAAAGCTCAAGCTGCAGCTGGTTGTGAACAAAATGGTAAAACAGGAGGGCATTGAGCTCGAGGAGAAGGATATCGAGGAGCGGATCCGGAAAGAAGCAGACGCTCAGAACATCAGCTTCGAGGAAGCCAAGGAAACGATGAACCGCAACAACTATCTGGAGTTCCTCAAGCACGACCTGAAGAATGAGAAGCTCTACGATATACTTCTAGACGGCGGACCCCGGAAAAAGGGCAAAAAGGTGAAATTCCTGGACTTGGTACAGGGAAACTATTAAATTACTGAATATGATCGAGAAAGCAAGCAACCTCGTACCTATCGTTATCGAACAAACCGGGAGGGGCGAACGTTCCTATGATATATATTCCCGGCTCCTCAAAGACCGGATTGTGTTCATCGACGGTGAAATCATCGATCTGAATGCCGATATGGTAGTAGCTCAGCTGCTGTTTCTGGAGTCCCAAGACCCGGAGAAAGACATCCATCTGTACATCAACTCTCTTGGCGGGACCGTAACCGCCGGACTGGCAATCTACGATACGATCCAGTATATCAAATCGGACGTACAGACAATCTGTCTCGGCCAGGCCGCCTCCATGGGGGCGCTGCTGCTTACCTGCGGAACTCCGGGAAAACGCTTCGTACTACCCTCTTCCCGCATCCTGATCCACCAACCATGGGGAGGGGTTGCAGGTCAGGCTGCGGACATCGGGATTCAGGCTCGAGAAATCGTGCGCATCAAAAAGCTCATTATCCAATATTTTGCCCGCCATACCGAGAAGAACGAAGACATGATTGCTCAAGACCTGGAAAGGGATTACTATATGTCTGCCGACGAAGCGGTCGAGTACAAGTTGGTGGATAAGATTCTGGAACGGCCGAAGAACAATGAGCAAACTAGCAAGAAATGAAGGCCTTAAGGTCTGCTCCTTCTGCGGCAAGAGCGCAGACACGGCACGCCGGCTGATCGCCGGACCCGGGGTCTACATCTGCGACGAATGCGTAATTGTCTGCAAGAAGATCCTCGACGAGGAGGACGATCTTCTCGCTGCAGAGTTTAAAGAGGATATTCCCACTCCCAAAGAGATCAAGGAATACCTCGATCAGTACGTGATCGGTCAGGAGCAGGCCAAGAAAGTCCTCTCCGTAGCGGTATACAATCACTACAAACGAGTCGCCATGGGGCACAAGCTGGATCCGGATGTGGAGATGGAGAAGTCGAACATCCTGATGATCGGCCCCACCGGTACGGGGAAGACCCTGTTGGCTCGTACCCTGGCCAACAAGTTGAAAGTTCCCTTCGCCATCGCCGACGCAACTACTCTCACGGAGGCGGGATACGTCGGTGAGGACGTAGAAAACATCCTGCTCAAGCTCATCCAGAATGCCGGCAACAACATCGCCGCAGCGGAGAAAGGGATCGTCTACATCGACGAGATCGACAAGATCTCCAGAAAGATGGAAAACGTCTCCATCACGAGGGATGTGTCGGGAGAGGGTGTGCAGCAGGCACTGTTGAAGATCATCGAAGGCACGGTAGCTTCGGTTCCTCCCCAGGGCGGGCGCAAGCACCCCAACCAGGAGATGCTGAAGATCGATACGAAGAATATCCTGTTCATCTGCAGCGGTGCCTTCGTCGGGCTGGACAATATCGTAGACTCCCGAATATCGAAACACCCGATGGGCTTCGGCGCTGATATCAAAGCCACCCACGAGCGCGACTTAGTCGAGTTGTACTCCCACCTCCATCCGGACGATCTGATACGCTTCGGCCTGATCCCCGAGTTCGTGGGCCGGATGCCCATCAATGTGACCCTCGAGGAGCTGAGCCTCGATGTGCTCGTACGCATCATCACCGAACCCCGCAATGCGATCGTCAAGCAGTACCGGGCTGCGATGAAGCTGGACGACGTTGACCTTGTCTTCGAGGATGAAGCCATCGAAGCCATCGCCAAAAAAGCCAGGCAGATTAAAACCGGTGCTCGGGGCTTGAGAGCCATCGTGGAGAAGGTGATGGTAGGCATCATGTTTGACATCCCCTCTATCAAGGGAAAGAAACGGGTCGTTGTGACTCCGGAAGTTGTCGAGAAATCTGTAGATCCTGAAATCACGCTGATAGACGAAAAGAAAACTGCATGAAAATCTTTCCCTCAAGGACTGAGCTCTGCCTCGTACCTTTGCGGGATATGGTCATCTTCCCCAACATGGTGGTTCCCTTTTTCGTTGGCCGAAAGAAATCTATCCGCGCCGTTCAAGAGGCCATGGGAAAGGGAAAGGTCCTCTTCCTCGCTACCCAGAAGCAGAACAAAGACGAGGAGCCGAACCAGGAAGATATCTATCCGACAGGAACGGTGGCCCGTATCCTACAGATGCTCAAGCTCCCCGACGGCACGATTCGTCTCCTGGTCGAGGGAAACGAACGGGCGAACATCGTCCGCTACCTGGAGTCTCAAGCCTACTTCAAGGTTCAAGTCCGGGCCATAGAGGAAAGCCCGGCCTTGGATGCCGGCGTTGACGCCTTGATGCGTGCCGTGATCAAGGAGTTTAACCGCTACAGTGCCCTGTACAAGAAAATCCCGAAGGAGATCCTGGCGGGAATCGACAAGGCGGAAACCCCGCACAAGCTGGTCAATATGATCAGCTCCAACATCCCGATAAAGGTAGAGAAAAAAGTCGAACTGCTCTCCCAGATCGATATTCGACAGCGCCTGGAAAACCTGGCCACAACCCTGGTCATGGAGACCCAGGTACTGGAGATCGAGCAGAAGATCACCTCGAAAGTGCGGAAAAAACTGGAAAGGACCCAGAAGGAGTATTTTCTTCAGGAACAACTCAAGGAAATCCACAAAGAACTGGGCACGGACAATGAGGATCCCACCGGCGCCAAGGACCTCGAGATCAAGCTGAAAGACAAGGATTTACCGGAGGAGGTATTTCAGAAGTGCGAGAAAGAGCTGAAACGCCTGGCCAGGATGCAGCCGATTTCCCCCGAGTCGGCGGTGCTGCGAACCTACCTGGAGTGGATCGTCGATCTTCCCTGGAACGAGAGCACTAAGGAGATCCGGGACATCGAATACGCCCACAAAATCCTGGACGAGGATCACTACGATCTGAAAAAGGTGAAAGAGAGGGTCCTGGATTTCATAGCCGTACGCCTTTTGAATCGGGACCGGGTCAAGGGTCCCATTCTCTGCTTCGTCGGCCCGCCGGGAACAGGAAAAACCTCTTTGGGCAAATCCGTAGCCCGGGCTCTGGGGCGGAATTTTGTGCGCATCTCCCTCGGAGGTGTGAGGGATGAAGCGGAGATTCGGGGCCACCGCAAGACCTACGTCGGCGCTCTTCCGGGGAAAATTCTCCAGTCGATGCGGAAAGCAGGAAGCCGAAATCCCGTGTTTCTTCTGGACGAGGTGGACAAGATGAACTCGGATTTCCGAGGCGACCCGGCCTCTGCCCTGCTGGAGGTGCTCGATCCGGAGCAGAACTCCACCTTCATAGATCATTACCTGGAGGTACAGTACGACCTGTCGCATGTGATGTTCATCACCACGGCCAACTCGGTCCATAACATCCCCTACCCCTTGCGGGACCGCATGGAGATCATCCACATCCCCGGCTACAGCGAATTCGAAAAGCTAAAAATAGCTCAGGCGTTCCTGATTCCCAAGCAGATCGAGCAAAACGGCCTGGACTGGGCAAGGATCAACTTCCAGGAACCGGCGATCCTCAAGATCATCCGCAGCTACACCATGGAATCCGGTGTCCGCAACCTGGAACGCCAGATCGCCACGGTCCTGCGCAAGATCGCCCGTAAAGCGGTGAAGATAGGGGCGCCGTCCGAGGAAGAACAAGGGAAGGGATCCCAAGAGGGGGACTCCCGGTGGGTAAAAAACGGCTTTTCCACAACCGTTACCCCCAAACGCGTGGTGGAGTATCTGGGAAACGAATCCTACCAGGAGAAGATTCTCGACCCCAAGGAAAAACCGGGATTGGTCTACGGGCTGGCCTGGACCGAGTTGGGAGGCAGGCTCCTGCCTGTGGAAGCCGCCCTGCTGGAGGGCAAGGGCGAGCTTATCCTGACGGGAAGTCTCGGAGAGGTAATGAAGGAGAGTGCCCAGACTTCCCTCTCCTTCCTGCGGGCTAATGCCGGTATCCTCGGTATCAAACTGGATTTCAACAAGAACCGGGATATCCACATCCACGTACCGGAAGGTTCGATCCCCAAGGACGGACCCTCCGCAGGAATTACCATCACCGCAGCCATGCTCTCTGCGCTTCGGGAAACGGCGGTGCAGAAGGGCTACGCCATGACCGGTGAGATCACGTTGACCGGCAGGCTACTTCCCATAGGCGGGATCAAGGAGAAGATACTTGCGGCTCACCGCAACCGCATGACCGATGTGCTGATGCCGGAGATGAACCGAAAAGACATCGAGGATCTGCCCAGAGAGGTCCGTAAATCCATGACGTTCCATTTCGCCGAAACGATCCTCGACGCCCTGATCGTCCTTTTTCCCCAGAGGAAGAGCAAACCTTCCAAGTCTTCCGCCCGAGCTGCTTCGTAAGTGAAGGTAGCGAAGCCAGCGAAGATTACTGACAGCCTGATCACCGCGCAGAGCAAAGCAAGGATACCGATGATAACCGCCAGAATCCCCGTTAAAAAAAAGCTGGGAATGATTGTTATGGGTAGGTTCGCATTCAGCAATGGCGCCGGCCTTCAGGTGATCTGATGTTAGTATGTGGCGTACAGTTTCTTCTCGAAGGAACCCGCTTCAACTTCGATGAACATCTTTATCATACGAACTTCCTTTTGCTTTCATTTGGATGTACCTCCATCACAAATCTGGTTCTACCTATCTGACTGCTGAGTGCTAAGTAGAAAAAAGGCTATATTCCCACCACTTACCACCATGTGTTCTTCAACGTGTAAACAAGAGTGCTTAACCAATCCCCGCAATCCTCCTCTTCGCAAGAAATCACGGCCGTTGTTGTAGTGTTCCCGTCCGGCCGATCGCTCTAAAATGTAGATAAGCATTGCATTGATCCACCCATCCGGAAAGCGAAAGGGACCTGGGAGATAATCCGTCAGCAAGATCCGTCCGTTCGACTTCACCACTCGCATCATTTCGAGAATGACCGATGATCTATCTTCGTATGGGATTTCGTGCAACGTGTAGGTCGACAGAACCAGGTCAAAGAATTCATCCTTGAATGGCAATTGTGCCGCACTACATAAACGTAAATCTGCATGATCGCCCAGTCTCCGCCGCGCTACCCGCAGCATTGCCGGCGATACGTCAACACCATACACATCGCATTCGACTTGACTATACAGCTCCAGATCCGTACCGGTTCCGTACCCAACATCCAGCACTTTCATCCCTCGGATCGGGGGCGCAAGTCTCCGTCGTTCTCGCTTCAAGGCACTATTAAGCGATCCAATTACAAGATCATATATTCCCGCGGAATTCCTGTACGGATCCTTGCGCATTTTCACCGCCAATCCTGACCTGCTGACTCGAATGCGTTTGCAGCTCCAGGGCGAAGCGTCCTCATGATGAGGTGGTGCGACTAAAGGATAAACTTGCCTGCCTCATAGATCAGTTTCCCATCGACAGATATTGTTCCTCCATCCGGCATGTCGCAGAGGAAATCCCGGTGGATAGCATTTTCGTTCGTTCCCCCCGTTTCAGGGAAGCCGGTTCCTAGGGCAAGGTGGACGGTTCCACCGATCTTCTCGTCGAAGAGCATGTTCTTGGTGAAGACCGAGATTTGATTGTTCGTGCCGATGCCAAACTCGCCGACTCGCCTCGCTCCTTCGTCTGTATCGAGCATCGCGATTAAATGATCTTGGTGTTTTTCAGCCTCCGGTGAGAATGGATACCCTGTGAGTCCCACAAGTTGCCGAGGTTTTGCTTTTGCGCTGTATCTTACAAGGATCTCAGCAAGACGATCGAAGCGGGGATCGGCCTTCTCCTTCAGAGACGTCGGAGCGTCCTCAAGCTGAGCTGCCGATGCGTCCGGCAGAAGGCTGGGGTGGTACGTGTTTTTGCTCAGCTTGTACCCCATACATTTGCTTCCAGCAAAAACCGTGACAGCAGCAGAGGTCTGTTCCATCCGGACGTTATGCAGGTTCTTTTTCTAATTTTTCTGATATTTTCTGGAATATCTGACTTGCTTCTTTAAAAAAGTTTTCTGCTTCCTTTTTAGATGGTTTCCCATTAGGGAGTAATCCTATTTCTGAGGGATATCGGGAAACAATATAATGTTCATTCAGCTGATCAAAGATATCTTGATTTACGGGTATATTAATAAAATCCTTAATTTGCTCTTTTAAAGTAATAATGCTATGCATTATGGGAACTTGTCCTTTATATTCTTCTAATATTGCCTTGAATGATTTTTCAATCAGTTGTTGTGCATGAAAAGCAACCATATTTGTTAATTCATTATGTTCAAGTATTTCCTTTATTACGTTTAAATCATCTTTCGCTGCCTGTAACCAGGATTTAGCCTGCTTTTTCATATAATATTTTCCCAGTTGAATTTATCTCTCTATAGAATGATGTTCCGAGCTCGGTTATTTGCTGAAACTCTCCTTTTGTATAGACAATAAGATCTATCGGTATCATTTTTGAAAATTCATATATGCACCGTCGAACTAGCAGTTTATTATCCATTTTTTCCTGATAATTTTTTGATATGCTTGTCTTATCTAAGATAATAACCAAATCTAAGTCGCTGTCTTTATCAACAGTGCCATCTGCGTAGGATCCAATTAATATTATTTTTAACGGTTTTATACTTTTTAGAGCTTCTAATATTTCTGGAAGATATTTATCGTATTCTGCCATAGCTTCTTTGATTATATATAAGTATCCAGGTTTTGTTAAATGTTTTTTTCAGTATTTTATTATTTGTATTGTGTTTCTGCATAACGATATGCTGAGTAGCCGCGCCGCATCATCTTGCACCTATCATTGTACTCTAACCCCATTTGGTTCCCCAGGATATATCTCGCGGTCTACTTCCAGGTAGGCCAGGTGGTTACCCATCCTGGCCCCACACACAGATGCGGACGTGACCAACATAAATCATCCG
>Ga0114925_10000298_pt1 | contig 20910 bp, 16 predicted proteins | sample SumtaG_2_FD_87287 | JGI IMG/M metagenome (GOLD analysis project Ga0114925, IMG submission 87287) | Deep subsurface microbial communities from Indian Ocean to uncover new lineages of life (NeLLi) - Sumatra_00607 metaG | ecosystem: Environmental > Aquatic > Marine > Oceanic > Sediment | place... | reverse complement strand
GCTGAATCTTATTAGCCATCTCGCCACACTTTAACTTCTCGATCATTGGCAAGAAAGCCTTGCCCAAATAAGATTCAGCGGTCGACACAAGACCTCCGGATTTATCGAAAAGAGCTATCCATACGTTATAATAACCACGATTCTCTACCAGATTATTGCAAGCTCCTTGAAGCAGCCTGTCACGGTCTTTTTCTTTAGTGATGAGTCTGTTGATATTTTGGATTGCAAGAAGCACGAGGTTGAGGTGTTTTATCTTTTCCTCCAACTGCTTGTGATTGGTTTCTGATTTTTCCAGGTGAATAATTCGTTGGCGCATTTTTACCAATTCATTTATCAGTTGTTCTTTTACTTTATTTTCATCTTTCACTCTTTTTATCCTTTATAAAAAATAAATAAGATTATTTTAATTTTTTATTAGTAAATACTTCTCTTTGTATTAGAGAAAAAGGTATTAAACATTCTATTATAATTATCATTGAAAATATTAGAAATTTCAAATTTTTAATAAAAATATCTGCTAACAAAAGCACTTCTAAACTTTATCTGTATATCATTGCTGTCCGATTATTTGATTTTAAAAATCATATATTTATTTAATAACAATATATTAGAGCGATAAATGACTGTTATCGACTTGAAATCAACCTTATATTATAGCCACTCTATTTTCAATCATTTAAAAGGGGCGGCCAATGTATACAGGTTATACAAATACTTACGAGTTTTAATATAGAAAATCAATTGGTCGATTCTTGTAACCAATTGTTATTATTTGAATTATAATCGGACACTGGTGATAAAGCATTTAATTTTATCAGATGTTTTTCGGACTATGTTATTCATGCTGGGTATTGACACGTAACGGGTTACAGGTTATATTTATCTTTAAATGATCAAATCTTTCAAACATAAGGGGTTTCAGGAGTTTTACGAAATCGGCAACAAGAAAGATATTCATCTGGAACACGTAGCCAAACTAGCCCGTATCTTAGATCGATTAGAGGCTTCGATAGAGCCCCAAGACATGAGACTACCTGGATACATACTCCATAAACTTTCTGGTAAGAAGAAAGGTACATGGGGGGTTTGAGTCAGTGAAAATTGGAGGGTAACATTTCAATTTGAAGGTGAAAATGCCTCCCATTTATATGCAAGGGAAAGTAATATTAAGGCACCATAACTTAAAGGAGGTCCAGGGATTACCGGCAATACACACCCTACTATGCCGGCAAAAATAAGTGTAGACCCAAGAATAATAAGAATAACCATTTTATTCCGATAGCACTCACTTAAATTCCCCCTCCTGCAAATGATTATGTTATATTGTTTATTTTAATTGATTTTTTTTAACTGGTTTATTATACTAGTTTTATGAAAACAAAAAATAATATAATCGGCGCATTTGATGCAAAAACTCATTTATCCAAGCTTTTAGAAGAAGTTCAAAATGGAAGCGAAATAACTATCACAAAAAGAGGTAAACCCATTGCTCGTCTTGTTCCTTATAGAGAAGAAAAGAAGAAAATGAGTAAAAGAGAGATACTAGAAAGCTTTGATAAAATCCGTGAATCTGTAAAAGGAGAAGTAAATATTAAATCTTACATTGCAGAGGGTAGAAAATATTAATGATTTGGATACTTGATTGTTCATTTTCTGCGGTCCTTTTTCTTCCTGACGAATATTCTTCAAAAGTACGTGATTTCTTCACACACCTATCAAAAAACAATCAACTATGTGTCCCTTCATTATGGTGGTATGAAATTACCAATGTCTTGATTGTTGCTGAGAGAAGAAAACGTTTGAATTATTCCGATGTTGTTAAAATAGTTTCATTATTTGAAAAGCTTGATATGGAAACAGACAAACCAAGTGGTGTTTCATATTCAAAAGAAATTTATGAGCTCGCGCATCTTAATAAACTTTCAGCTTATTATGCAGTGTATCTTGATCTGGCAATCAGGAAAGATGCCTCTTTAGCTAGTTTAGATAAGCAGTTGCTTGAAGTTGCAGTAAATTCTGGCATCTCAATTTATGGAACATAATCAAGTAAACTTTAAATCAGCCTGGTATAAAATATCAATTTTTAATTTTTAAGAAGCTTATATGATTTGTGTACAGCTCTTTCTGGTAGACCAAAATCAGGCAGCATTTTCTAATTTTATGGGCGGATTATGATTTACAAAATAATATGCCGCTGTGATTACATCAATCCCCGTAAATGTTTTCCACTACCGCCCGATTTTATCTTGAGTATTTCCGAAAGTATACTTATACTGATTTCTTCCGGAGAGTTGTTTCCCAGATGGAGACCAATAGGGGCATAAATCCGTGGGTCTTTTGTATTTACACCATTTTTTGAAAGTGATTCCAATAGAGTTTTTACTTTATTTTTACTTCCGATCATCCCGATATAACTGGCATTTGTTTTCAAAGCTGCCCCCAGACATACTCCATCATACTGGTGTCCATACGTAACAATTACCAGATAACTATTCTCATCAATGGGCAGCTTAGAGAAACTCTCTATAAATTCTGAATGGAGAACTCCCATGGCACCAGGAAATAATTCCTCATGGGCGTACGATTCTCTATTGTCTATAATCCAATAAGAAAGATTGACTATACTGCATAATTCAGCGAATTTCTTGCCCACATGCCCTGCACCAAAAATAAAGATCTTAATCTTATTATTATAGAAAGCTTCAATAAAAACCTCAGCCTTTCCTCCACAGATCGCACCGAGTTGTATGTCTTTCTTATCTTTACCCAGATCATAAATTAACCGTTCGGACTTTCCTTCAGCTAATAATTTCAATGCATCACTTATTATCCTCTTTTCAAGAACACCTCCACCGATTGTTCCTTCAATTGTCTTATCAGGATATACAATCATCCGGGTCCCCAAACTTCTGGGAGTAGAATCCTCGGTTTTCACAATAGTTACCAGAGCAAAAGCTCTACCCTCTTTTCTCAATTCTGCAATACGTTGAAAAATATCCTTCATTTCTGTTTTTTCCTCTCACTATAGCCAGTTTATATCATTTACATCAAGAGAAATGAAAAAAGCAAGTCACCCCTTTTCAGCTGTTGTCTTGATTTGTAATTAATTTTACTTTATCATATATAATATCGATACATATTGAAGATGTAAAATGTTTATTAACGGTACAGAGAATCAACATTGAATACAGTAAAAAATATCATCATAAGGGGAAAAAGAAATTCAGGAAAAAGTTATTTGGTCATGAGAATAATATCCTTATACAACAGTAAAATAAAAATGGCGGGATTTTTTACTAAAAAAACTGAAACAGGACCTGTTACTTTTAAAGTGTGGGATAATTTTGATTTAATGGATGAGGGGCCCAGTATGGTAATCTATGATGCAAATGATAAAATTATCAGAGAAAATGTATTTGAAGAATTAGGGGTCTGGGCAATTATCAGAGCGTTAAAATTCTCTGAGATAATAGTAATAGATGAACTTGGGATGTTTGAAAAGGATTGTAAAAATTTCATACAAACCGTTCATACGGCTTTCTCCCATGATATACCGCTCATTGCCTCCATAAAAAATGAAAATAATCCTTTTCTTAACTCTCTTTTAGAACGAAATGATATAAAGCTCTTTATGATGAATAGCAATAACAGGAACGATATATATAATAGAATTATTTTAACGATGAATGAATTAATAATTCCTGAATAAATAATGCTGATTTTTTCCCAAATACCATTACCATGCTTCTCATTAGGGCAGGCACATGGGCCTGCCCCTACAATATGATACATGTCTATATTGGTATGCCAATACCACTCATTAATTCCAGGATTTTTTAAATTGATTTTTATCCTGTATGTTATGATCATTACAATTAATTGAGGATCTTTATCGAGGGATTTTTACAGCTTATCAATACCTGTTTGCTTTTGGAAGTGCATCTTTTCGGCTGAGGTTAATCCTTCCCTGGGAATCAATATCTCTCACCTTTACTGTTACAGAATCACCTACCTTTAAAACATCTGATACCTTATTGACCCGTCTGAAATCGAGTTGAGATATATGGCACAGTCCTTCTTTTCCTGGAAGTATCTCAATGAAGGCACCAAAATCCATGATTTTTTTTACCCGTCCTTCATAAATTTTTCCTGTTTCAACATCTTCTGTTAATAGTCTGATCATATCATACGCTTTTTGTGCATCGTCGTTATTCTTACTCGATATAGTTACAGTCCCATCATCTTCAACATTCACATCTGCGCCGGTTTTTTCAATAATTGAACGAATAGTTTTTCCTCCGGGTCCAATTATCGTTCCGATTTTATCAGGTGATACTTTTGTTGTTAGTATTTTTGGTGCATATGTTGATATGCTCTGGGCAGGCCCTTCAATCACCTGAGACATCTTTTCAAGTATGAAGAGTCTGCCCTCCCGTGCCTGTTCTAATGCTTCCTTCATTATATCCTTTGATATACCGCTAATTTTTATATCCATCTGAAGTGCTGTTATTCCTTTTTTTGTTCCTGCTATCTTAAAATCCATGTCCCCGAAATGGTCTTCTAAACCGAGGATATCAGTTAAAATTGAATATTTCCCTTCTTCGTAAACGAGCCCCATTGCCACACCTGCAACTGAATCTTTTAAAGGAACACCCGCACACAAAAGAGAAAGACAACCTGAACACACCGATGCCATGGATGAAGACCCATTCGACTCCGTGATTTCAGAAACCACCCGTACAGTATAAGGGAAATCCTTCTTTTGTGGCATTACAGGTGTTAAAGAGCGCTCAGCAAGATTGCCGTGGCCAATTTCCCTTCTCCCAGGATTACCTGTAAATCCCACCTCTCCAACAGAGAATGGGGGAAAATTATAGTGCAGCATAAAATTCTTTCTTCCCTCTCCTTCAATATCATCAAACCTCTGTTCATCATTCACGGTTCCCAGGCTTGTAATTGCCAAACTCTGAGTTTCACCTCTTGTAAAAAGAGCAGAACCATGGGTTCTGGGAAGCAGATCCAATTCAATGCTTATCGTTCGAATATCTTTGAGCCCCCTTTCATCAAGTCTCTTTTTGTCTTTCAGTATTTTATTTCTTACAATTTCTCTTTCTATATCCTCAAGTATTTCATATACATGAGGATTAACATCTTCACCAAACTGTTCTATGATCTTTAAAATTGTCTTCTCACCTGCAGCTTCAAGTGCAGTTTGTCTCTCAAGTTTACCCTTAATAAAGCATGCCCCCTCATACATCGGATAGGCAATTTCCCGCACTGCCTTTATAAGGTCATTCGGGATAGCTTCCGTAGAGACTTCTTTCTTTGGTTTTCCCGCCCTTGCAACTAAATCCTTCTGGACTTCGATAATTTTTTTTATATAATCTTCAGCAAAAGCAATTCCTTCAAGAATTTCTGATTCAGAAACCTCATTTGCCCCGCCTTCAACCATAACTATAGCATCCTCTGTCCCGGCAACGACCAAATCCATCCTGCCCTCTTCAATTTGATTAAAGGTCGGATTAATGATATAGTTTTGTCCAATCATTCCAACGCGCACTGCACCAACAAGTTTAAGAAACGGAATATCTGACAATCCAAGAGCTGTCGAGGAACCATTCATAGCAAGAATGTCAGGGGGGTTAATCTGATCAGTTGAAATTGTTGTAGCAAGCACCTGAATCTCTTTTTTAAAACCTTTTGGGAAAAGAGGACGGATCGGTCTATCGATGAGTCTGGATACGAGAATCTCTTTATCTTTCGGTCTTCCTTCTCTTTTTATAAATCCCCCAGGAATTTTTCCTGCAGCATAGTATCTTTCTTTATAGTGTATAGTAAGGGGAAGGTAATCAATTCCTTTTGCTTCATCTTTTGATGTACATGCTGTTACCAGGACCACCGAACCTTCGTATTTTACCAGAACACTTCCTCCAGCCTGTCTTGCGATCTTTCCTGTATCAAAAATGAGAGTGCCATTTCCTATTTTCAGCTCTATTTTTTTTTCCATTTTTTAATATACCTATTTCCTTATCCCTAATTTTGTTATTATTTCCCTGTACCTTGTGATATCCTTACTCTTTAAATAATCGAGCTGACTTCTTCTCTGCCCGACAAGCTTTAAAAGGCCCCTTCTCGAATGGTGATCTTTTTTATGTATTTTAAAGTGTTCAGTAAGCGTATTGATTCTTTCAGTCAACAGGGCGATTTGAACCTCTGGAGAACCGGTATCCATTTCGTGCTGCTTATAATTATCAATCACTTCTTTTTTTCTTTCCTTTGGTAATGCCATTAATAACTCCTTTTCCTGGTCGCTTTTAATATACTATAATTAAAGAAAATATCAAAATCATTTTTCACTGCCGCCTGTTCGGTCAAAATAGAATTCATAGAGCTGATTATTTTGAAACTTCTCTTTCGACACCGGCTGAAAACAACCATTTACAATATTGAATGTCTCTGCTCTTTTCTGCTTTGTTCTCAGATTCTCAATTTCACCTGAAAACAGACCTTCAGCGGGAAGTGCCACATTAGATATAAATGGGTTCAGCATAGAATTCTCCGGATCATTCACCAGATAAACAGAGTACTTTCTTCCAAGCATGTTCTCAGCAAGTCCGATTTTTCCGGCCTTAACAGCATTTCTGATCCTTGTACTTGATACAGGTACATCATGAAGCAGGACTTCATCAACAGAAACCAGTTGAAATTGAAACCTCAGTGAAACGTTTGCAAGAAGCTTCAGATCCCCTGCATTTTTCTTTCCGAATCTGAAGCTGCTTCCCAGACACAATAAACGCGGTGATAGGTTTTTTTTTAGCTCGGTAATAAAATCAAGGGGCATTGTAGCGGAAAATGCCGGTGAGAAATCAATATAAATGAGCAAGTCAATCCCTGCTTTTTTGAAACTCTCAATTTTATCGCATGGTGCCCATAATTTTTGCGGTTCTTTGCCGCTCAGGATCTTCAAGGGATGCTGCTTAAAGGTAATTACCGTTGAGAAAAGATTTTTTTTCCGGGATTCGGCAATCAGGCTCGCTATTATCTTAATATGTCCCCTATGAAAACCTTCAAAATTACCAATACTGAGTCCTATTCGTCCAAAAAACGGGTCTATTCTTGTAATGCGCTCGATTATGTGCAAAGGGTCTCCCTGAATACTTTAAAATAGCCGAGCTTTTCTCTCTTTTCAATAAGGGCAATAAGTTTATCTTCAAAAACCACCCGATAATAACCTGTATCCAGAGACTGCCATACCTTTTCAGTAAATATTTTTGTAGGTAGGACCCCATTATAAACTTTATAAGCTTTTTCTGAATCAACCCTGATGTGAGGAATATCTGCCAACGCTTCATTCATTGGGATAACATCTGTATCTTCTCTTATCTCAGCTATTTTAACAGCATTCGCAACAGAAAAATATCCAATTGCCAGTCTTCTCAGGCAGGTGAGATGCCCGAAGGTTCCTAATGAATGAGCTATATCCAGCCCAAGAGATCTTATATATGTTCCTTTGGATGCCAGTACCTCAAATGTTATGCTTTGCTTTTCATTTTTCAGGAGGTTTAATTCTTTAATTTCAATTTCACGGGGATCAATAGATATTTTTTCGCCATTCAGTGCCCGTTTATACAACCTTTTCCCATCCTTGTGAATTGCAGAAAAATAAGGAGGCACCTGCTTTGTCTTTCCCATAAAGCTCATCAATACTTTATTAATTTCCCTGTCTGAAAATCCATGAACCGTTTCTTTTTTAATGATTTTCCCGTATCTATCGAGTGTATCTGTTTCTGTGCCAAATAGAACTGTAGCACGGTAACGTTTAAATTTACCCATAAGTAGTTCTTGAATCGCTGTAGCTCTATTAATACACACGATGAGCAGGCCCGATGCAGCTTTATCCAGGGTGCCTGTATGACCAGCTTTCTTTGCATTTAAAAGGCTCTTTACCTTTCTGACTGCTTCAAATGAAGTAACACCTTTATCTTTATCAATCAGGAGTATACCGTCTAAATCCACTTTTGATTCTTCACTTCATTACAAATTTTTCGGACTATTGCAGGCCCCATCCTGGTTACATCTCCTTTCATTACAAATCCGCTTGCTTTTAAATGCCCGCCGCCGCCAAACATTTTTGAAAGATAGTTACAATTGATATTGTTGGTAGAACGTAAGCTGCCTTTCATCCTCTCCCCATCCAATTGCTTCAGCATTATGATTAATTCACAGTTTTTTAACCCACGTATCACTTCAAGTATTCCCTCATTATCCTCATTCTCTGCACCTGTTTCACGGTAGAGGGACAGGGGCAGTAAAACATGCACAATTTTTCCTGTATCATCTGTCTTTAACCGCTCCAGGGCCTTACCTAAAAGCCGAAAATGATTAATTCTTTTTTTATTATATATCAATTGAAAAACATAATCAGGTTCAATGCCATAATCCATAAGGGAGCAAACTATCTGGAAGACTTTTTTTGTTGTATTTGAGTATGCGAATGATCCGGTATCTGTTAGAATTGATACGTAGATACACGTTGCAATTTCATTATTGAGATGATGTTTGATATCAGGGATAAAGCTGTATAAAAGTTCCCCAATACTGGATGCACCTGTGTCTATATAGCAATCATCTCTAAAACATTCCGAATCTTCATGATGGTCAAGGCTGATTATTTTTTTTGAATTTTTCAAATATTCATAAACACTGCCTATCCTGTTTCTGCTTGAACAATCCAGAAGGACAGCGAGGTCAATAGGGCCCAATTGAATGGAATTGTTTTCTTCAACAGTGATAATTCTATCAGCATCAGGCAGCCATGCATACATATCAGGTGTTTTATCCTGATTAAGCATGTATACATCTTTTTCGAGAGAAGTTAATATTTTATAAAGGGCAAGCTCAGAACCTATAGCATCTCCATCAGGATGTACATGCGTGGTGAGTACAATGACCTGTGAGTTGCACATTAATGTCCAGATATCACTCTTATTACCTTTTTTCAGCATATGGCGACTAATTATTCGGTACTATTCTCACTTTTTTCTAACTCTTCAAGTCTATGGACAAGTTTAACCCTCTCTTCTGTTGTATCATCCAGCTTAAAAAAAAGACGAGGTATATACTTTACCCTTAACTCCTTTCCTAACCGCATCTGAATATATCCGCTGGCACTTTCCAGTCCCCGGATAACACTAATTTTTTCCTTATCAGAACCGATAACAGAAACCACTACCTGAGCGGTTCGCCCATCTTTTGCCAGGTTTACATCCAATATTGTTATAAAAGATTGTAACCGCGGATCTTTCAGCCCTTTTATTAAAAGAAGAGAGAGTTTAATCTTTATTAATTCTTCCAGTTTCCTTGATCTTATATCCATTTCTTTATCCCTCACTCATACTTTTGCATCGAGCTTCTGGGCAATTTCATGGATAATAAACGCCTCTATCACATCACCTTCTTTTATATCATTAAAATTTTCTAACTTTATTCCGCATTCAAAACCTGAGGCAATTTCTCTGGTATCTTCCTTGAATCGCCTCAGTCCTTCGATCTTTCCTGTATAAATATCAATACCATCTCGGATAAGCCTTGCATTATCACCTCTGGTGATTTTTCCACTGCTTATATATGTCCCCGCAATATTACCAATTTTAGGTATCTTAAAGACTTTTCTCACTTCCGCATTACCGACTATTTCTTCACGGAGTTCAGGAGCCAGAAGACCTTCCATAGCAGATTTTACATCTTCAATTGCATTGTATATAATTCCATACCTTCGAATATCAACTTTTTCTTTCTTTGCAAGAGCTAAGGCTTTGGCATTGGGCCGGACCCGAAAACCTATGATAATTGCCTTTGACGCTGAAGCAAGTACAATATCTGTCTCATTGATTGCACCCACACCCTCATGAATACAATTGAGCCTTACCTGGGATGTTGAAAGCTTTTCAAGCGAATCTTTCAAGGCCTCAACTGATCCCTGCACGTCCGCCTTAATGATTACTTTAAGTTCCTGTATTTCCCCTTCTTTAATCTGTTCATAGAGATTCTCAAGGGTAACCTTTTTAACATTTCTGGATTCTTCAAATCTCTTGAGCTCCTGCCTTTTCTGCCCTATCTGCTTAGCTAATTTTTCATTTCCTGTAACCTGGAAAGGATCGCCTGCAATCGGAAGACCTGAAAAACCGATGACCTCAACAGGATCAGATGGCTCTGCATTTGTTACAGGATTCCCATTTTCGTCAAACATGGTCCTTACTCTCCCGGGGTAAATTCCTGCAACAAACGGATCCTGAAAGTTTAATGTTCCTTTATTGATTAATACAGTGGCAGCAATTCCCCTTCCTGTATCAATCTTTGATTCTATAATCGTTCCCTGGGCAACTCTATTAGGATTTGCCGTTAAATCCAGCATTTCTGACTGGAGGAGGATTGCTTCCAGTAAATTGGTTATCCCGATCTTTTTCAGTGCGGAAACTTCCACCATAAGAATATCGCCCCCCCATTCTTCAGGGACAATACCTCGTTCAGCCAGTTCATTTCTTACTTTATCAGGATTTGCGCCATGAACATCGATCTTATTTATTGCAACAACAATCGGAACATTTGCCTCCCTAGCATGACTGATAGCCTCTACTGTTTGAGGCATGACTCCATCATCCGCTGCTACAACAAGGACTACAATATCTGTAACCTTTGCTCCTCTTGCCCTCATCATAGTAAACGCCTCGTGGCCGGGGGTATCAAGAAAAACTATCTTCCTGTCTATCAGTATTACCTTGTATGCACCAATATGCTGGGTAATACCGCCCGATTCAGTATCAACAACATTGGTGTTTCGAATTGCATCAAGGAGTTTTGTTTTTCCATGATCAACATGTCCCATAATGGTAACAACAGGAGGTCTTGGTTTTAAATCATCTGGCTCATCCTCTTCATCCTCAATAACGGTTTGTTCGTAAAGAGATATAATCTTGGTTTCACAGTCGTATTCTGAAGCAACGAGTGTCGCTGTTTCAGCATCTATCTGATCATTTATCCGTGCCATAACACCTAAAGTAATCAGTTTTGATATAAGGTTACTGGCCTTGAGGTTCATTTTCCGTGCAAGTTCACCGACAGTAATAGTTTCGAGAATTTCTATTTCTTTTGGCACCGGATTTACCGGAACGGTTTTTCCATCCTTCTTTTTATATAGCAAAAGTTTATCCAGATTAGCTTCTTCCTCTTCCTCAATTCTCTTTTCTCTCCTGAAAGTGTACCTTTTCCTCTCTTTTTGAGGTTTTCTACCGCCTTCTTTTTCCTCCAGCTTTGGAACCTTCTTCTCTTTAAGCCTGTAAACCGGCTTTCTCTCCTCTTTCAATTTGCTTTTTTCTTTTTTAGCAGGTTTGGAAATCTCTGCTACCTGTGTTTCCTTTACAACTCGATGCTTCCTCTTGGGTTTTTCTATGCCTTCTCCTGGCTTTACTAACGTCTCTTTTTTCTTTTTTACCAGTACAGCTTTCTCTTCCGTAACTTCGGTTTTATGCGGTTTTTTAAGAATTATAACTTTCCTTTTCTTAACAACTATTTTTTTGCGTTTTTCGTCATCTGCTTTTGATTTCTTTTTTATAAGCGCAACCTCTGGTTTTTTGGTAATTTTTTCTTCGATATACTGACGAACATTTTTAAGTTCTTTTTCATTCAGCTTACTTGACGATCTTTTCTTTTTAATTCCTATTGTATCTAAAACCTTCAATACCTCTCTGGTTGTCAGGTCCTGACTTTTTGCTAACTCTTGTATCTTCATTTCATACCTCATAGAAAAAGCTCGATATAAAAATCTGGATGTAAAAACAAATATAACAATGTATTTACTTGAAGATATTCAATTTACGTAAACAAAACAATAAAAAAATATACTTTAAAATGATATACATATGGCAATTTGAGAATTGCCCGGGGCTATTCATGAATTGCCCTACTTGCCGTTAAACGGTTATCAAAGACTATGAAAATGTATTTTCATACATAGATTCATGTGATACTAGTCCTCTACCTGAAACTCGAGCTCAACACCACAGGCCGGACACTTTTCCATATCCTCAGTAATAGGGCCACCACAATTCGGACATTTATAGTATTCCACTTCCTTGCTTTCTTTGGTTTTCGGTACTTCTTTTCCAGTTTTTATGACTTCTTCCTCTACAACTTCGACACTTTCAGAGATTATTTCAACTATTCTTGTCGCCATCTCCTCATTCATTCCTTCGATCTGAACGAGTGCTTCTACCTTCTTATCAATAATATCCTCGATGTTACTGAAGCCGGCCTTTTCAAGCACTTCAAGGGTTTTCTTTCCAATTCCCGGAATATCTCTCAGTGAGGTTACTTCAGTTACCAGGGCTTTTTTATCCATGCCGAAGAGTTCAGCAGCTGCCTTCCTTGCATATTCAGCATATTCCGATTTTTCAAAATCCAGTTCAGTAATAACATCTAATTTCCACCCTACAAGCTTAGAAACTAATCGTATATTCTGTCCCTGACGGCCTATGGCAATTGCGAGCTGTGATTCATGGACGGTAACCAGTGCCTCTTTGTTTTCTTCATCAATGACAAAAATTTTGATTATTTTTACAGGGTTCATAGCGTTCGCAATATACCTCTTAACATCTGCATCCCATTTAATAATATCTATTTTTTCGCCTTCCAGTTCACCAACAATAGCCTGAATCCGTATCCCTTTAAGACCGACACAGGCACCAACAGGATCAATCTCGGTACGTGGTGAATATACAGCTACCTTGGTTCTGTACCCCGGATCACGCACAATATCCTTGATAACTATAGTCCCGTCTGCAATTTCAGGAACCTCCAGTTCAAATGTCTTTTTTACAAAAACCGGGTGGCTCCTTGAAAGGATAATCTGAGGGCCTTTGGCTTCTTTCTTAACTTCCAGTAGTAATGTCTTTACCCTGTCCCCTATTGTATAATGCTCCCTGGGAGACTGTTGGCTCTTAGGCATAATACCTTCAGCTTTTCCAAGGTTTATATAGATTATTCCCGCACGCTCTCTCTGAAAATAACCAACGATCATTTCTCCTTCACGCTGTTTATACTCATTGTATATAACATCTTTTTCAATTTCTTTCAGTCTCTGCCTGACAACCTGTTTTGCGGTTTGTGCAGCAATCCTCCCGAAATCTTCCGGTTTTACCTCTATCAGAAGCTCATCGCCGAGCTCAGCTCCGGAATGTAATTTTTTTGCATCTTCGAGACCTATTTCAAACACCGAGTTTTCAACCTTTTTAACAATTTCTTTTTTCGAATAAATTTTCACAAGATGATTCTCTTCGTCCAGATGTGTTTCTGCATTTGAAGTCGTCCCGAATCTTTTCTTATAAGCAGCCAGGAGCGCCATTTCTATTGTTTTAAGTATCAACCCTTCAGAAATGCCTTTATCAGCAACGAGCTGTTTCACAGCCTCTGCAAACTCGTTTGTCATATTTCCACTTTCCTCCATTATCCGTTTAATTTTGTTTTACTTATCTTTTCAAGAGGGATATCAAGCCTTTCACCCTCGACATCAATTGTTGCAATGTCGTGCTTTATCCCTTCCAGTATCCCCTTTAATACCCCGGATTTATACATGCCGGAGAATTGTTTTTTTAAAATTATCTTCACTGGTTTTGATTTGAACAGATTGTATTCACTTTTATCTTTCAATACCCTGTATATTCCCGGGGATGAAACCTGAAGATTATAATTCCCCTCTTCAATAGGTTTTAAAATTGTCAGTCTATTGTTAAACAAACGCGATACCTTCTCACAGTCATCAATTGTCACTCCACCTTCTTTATAAATAACAACCAAAATATTTAATCCATTTTTCCCTTTTTTCACAGATAGTTCAACAACACTAACGTGGAGCGGTTCTGATATTTTTTTTATTTCTTCCATTAAATTATTTTTCAATGTTCCCATATCAGATAAATATGCCTTCGAAAAATTATAACAAAAAAAGAGTCGGCACAGCGACTCTTCTAGTAGAATTAGATAAGCTCTTAGTCAAAACATTAAGATAATAAATGAATTTTTATTTGTCAAGCAAATTTAAAGAAATTTAAGTACAGCAAATCCTGTTTCCGGAATTTTCTTCTCTTTTCTTCTAAAAGGTTTAATGATGTTATTAATTTCATTTCCGATTTCTCGTGCACTCGATTCTTTATGAGCAAGAGTAATATTTTTAATAAGATCAATAAAATATTCTTCTTCAATGAGTATATCAGGTGCGTTTTGCGGCAATAAAATGAATATGTCATTTGCTGTAAAATCGATTTCCGCATATGAGAATGCTTCTTCAAACTCTTCTTCAGAGAGAGTTCCTAAACCGGGAATATCCAGTTTTAAATCCTTTACAACTTCTTCATTGTGTTTTATGTAAAGTGCCCCGGTTTTCCCGCAGGAAGTATACTCTACTTTCCTTTCATTTTCACCGATCACTACAGTCGATGCACCAAGATGTAAGTTATTCTCCAAACAATAGTTATTTAGTGCTTTTAAAATATCACTGCTCTGAGGCGAAGAGCTCATCTCCGACTCAAAATACTCAGCTATTTCTGTCAACTGGTCTACAGCAAACTCAATATTTACATCAGGATAGGAGAAAATTGAATAAAGATGGTAACTATTATTTTTGTTATATGAAAGATAACTTCCATTCGAGCTCTTTGAATGATAAATAAAGCTGCTTGCCTGGATAAAAGGCAGATCAATATCCTGCTTCCTGAACAGGGACTGTTTTTTATCCATCATTACCATAAGAGGATTCGTCTTCATTTTCTCCTCTATCTTTTCCGCTTCTTTGCTGCTTTTTATTCTTTCATTGCCTATTTCTATTTCTCTTTTCTCTTCCGTGTTCTCAGTTACTTCTACTTTAATGCTTGTATTCTTTTCCTCCACCTCGTCTATTCCAGGAGAATAAAATTCTTCTGTGCCGGTCTCTTCTGCTGTTTGAGTACCCCTCTCTGTCTCTGCTTCTAATTGTATAGATCCGATTACAAGACGTGCCTGTGATATTATCCCGTTAAAACAGCTCCGAAACCATAAAAACAATGGAAAAAAGAGAAGCAGCAGTGAAATTACAACATATCCTCCTGCTGACAAAAGGATATAATTAGTTTTTTCAGGTAAAAAAATAAATCTTTTCACATCCATTCCCAGCACAAAATCATAGCCTTCACGTCCGAATGCATAAATTGGGATAGACAACCTGAAAAAAAACCAGCCTTCGGGCCGTCGTATATTAATTTCAGGATAACCATTCTGAAATTTCCATATATGGCTTATGCTCTCATAATAGCCTGAGGGCAACCTCTTTGATTTATATTCTTCAAAAATATCTTTTTCTGTATGAAAGATAAGTTTTCCAAACCTGTCTGTACACCATACCTCATTCACCCCTTTATGGTCCTTTAAAGAAATGGAGATGTTCTTCAGGTCTTCCCAGTAAGATTCTTTTCTAATAATCAGTTGCTGAAATGATGACAGGTTTTTCATTAAAGAACCATAATATTCTTTCGCAGTACGTTCATAGTAATGGAACAAGAAATAATAGGACCCAAAGATGAATATAAGGAGAGTAATAAAAGAAACAATAAAGCCCATGAGTATTGTTCTCCTTTTGTATCTTCTAATATAATGAATGAGAATGTTCAATCGTCTCTGTATATCCATTTTATCCTTTCATATACTATCGGGGAACAGAGCTTAATACCGGAGAACAGAGCTTAATGTAAGATCATTGATATAATCAACATTAAAAATTTGCTTTAGTATCCCTGAAGATGAGGAGCTGAAGATACTATCCGGTTTTCCCTTTTCACCTGTATCATCTACATAAGCACTTCCATTATTATATGCGATAAAACAGCGTGTTACCTTCCCTCCTCCTATAACTGCATAATCTTTGTTATTAATAATATCATTTTCAAAGATAACCGGATTTGAATTTTCTTTAAGATAAATACCGTGCCGTCCATTATTGGAAATCAAGTTCTGCCTGATCTCAATATTGGTTGCATTTACAACAATTCCATCCATACGGTTAAGTTCTATTACAGTTTCATACAGCTCAGCACTCCCTTTACCCGCTTCTAAAACAATGCCTGCAAGATTATTCTTAACAGAACATTTTACAATTTTACCACCGCCGTAGAGCCGAATGCCATACACCCTGTTGTTATTGAATTGTGAATTAGTAATATTTAACCTGTAATTATTTGATAAAATGCCCTTTTCATTGTTATCAATTAAAAAATTAGACATAGCCACGTTACTGTTTTCTATGTATAAACCAATATTATTATTTCTCACAGTCAGAAAAGACAGTTCCGCGCTGCTGTTTTTAATATAGATTCCCACCTCGATGCTGCCTGTAATTTCAACATTATTCAACTTTATTCCTTTTTCATTATTAAAAATTGTGATCCCGATAACCGCATCAGATACGGCTGTATTCCGAATACTGCCTGATGCACCCCGTTTATACTGGATACCGCCCCATTTTCCACCAACAGCTGATATTTTTGCATCTTTAATTATGAGAGAGCCTCCGTCCATGACCTCTATTAACTTATTCTCAGGTACCGTTATCTTACCGGTAACAACAGCGGTTTCTCCCTTTTTAACAATAAAACCCTTTTCTTTTAAAGTAGAAAAACCATAAGTCTTCTGGTAAACAGGTTTTTGTACCGTAATCTTTTTTTTCTTTACACTTGCAGGCTCTCTGACTGCCACAGAATAATCTTTGTATATATTATTAGCCGAAAGCACGATATCCTCTGTTACTCTTTCAGGTTTTGATACTGTTGTGCTTCTCATGACCGGTTTATATCCACTTTCATTACCAGATCTATCAACTGCTTTAATGGTGATAAAGAGTTCTTCATCCCTCAACCTTTCACTGTCAATAATCAATTCATAGAAATTCTTATCAGTAGAAACAACCCCATCCCACCGGTCTTTTTTCACCCCATAGTATAAGATAAACTTTTCAACATCTTTATCATCTGATTTCCAGCTGAGTCTCAATATATCCTTACCTTTAAACTCGTACTTTATACCGTACGGAGGGTTCGGCGGGACTGTATCCTCCAGGATGATCCCCTTCACAGCTGTGGATGGCTTGCTATATACTCCTTTCTCATCAATAGAAAAAACTCTAAACGAATAAAAAGTCGCGTTATCTAAAATAGGGGTTCTATCCTGCAGCCTGTCGGTAATGCTGTAGCTCATCAGGCCATTTTCTGTCTTCTCAATGATAAAAGCCCTGCTTCTGGTAGGTGTCAGCCCTTCCTTGCTGTAGTAAAGATACGAGTCTTTTTCTTTTTTTATCTGAATGATATACCCCTTGAGGTCATCTTCTCTGCTGCTGTCCCATATAAGATCAACCCTGTTGTTTTTCGCATACGTAACACCCAACCCAAAGGGAGATAACGGAGCTTTATTCTCAGTCCGTATGGTGGCAGAGGTGTATGATGCCGAATAGCCAATACTATTCTTCGAATAAACCCTTACTTCGTATGCCGTGTCCTCCTTTAAATTCCCGAACTCACAGAAGCTCTGTTTTATATCCGGATACTGTACAAGGGGGATCTCATTCCCCGCTTCATAAAGCTCACATTTATAAGAGATGGCATCCCGGGAGATGGAAACCCTCATCTGATTCCATCTTGCATATATATAGCTGTTGGGGTCAATATCCCGGCCTATTTCCCATACCTTCAATCCAGATGGATTAGCAGGCAGTTCTTCTTTATCATCAAACTTAATTTCAATAGGACTGGTAAATCCACTGTAGCTTACACTTATTATATATTCACCCTTTTCAATATTCTCAAATACATAGTTCCCGTTTTCATCTGTTACTGTACTGACAATAATTACTCCTTTATCATCAACACAGGCAACATCAACTCCTGCGGCAGGCGTACCTGATTCATCAATTACCTTTCCGCTTATCTTTCCTGTTTTTAGCTCTTCTTCCTGCACGGGTTGTTCGGTAACCGTAACAGGAGCAGACTCTGTTTCTTCTTCTTTTACGGGTGCTTCTTCCGGCGATATTCCTTTATCCGAGGAAGCGAGAAACGGTGTAAAAAGGAGGCATAACAGGGTAAAATAAATGACCGGCAGAATATTTTTCATTTATTTAATTCCTTTTCTTAAATAAAAGAATGGTGAATATCCTGTATTCTTCTTATCATGATTTACCGTGATCCAGAAGGATCTCTTGAATGAAAAGAATTTTTTCTTTGCGCCGGTCACCTGTACTGTAAAAACATCACCGCCGTATGTACCTGCTGTAATTTCAAATATCTTATCCCTGTTCAGGTCAAATATTATCGGTGTAGATAGGATGTAATCCCTGTAATTGTATAATGCTATTTGTGCTCCTGTTTTTCCATCGATAATAAAAAGCAAACCAGATATTATTGTATAAATCACATCCAGCCCGCCATCGAAATTTATATCGGTAAGAGCGAGCCTCCCAGGTGTTGTGCCTTCTTCAGTTGCAAAGTTCCACTTTTCCCGTCTTGTTTTTCCTTCCAATGCTCTCAGCACACCCTCCTCATCAATGAGAACTATTTCATTATTCTTATCACCATCTACATCACCTATGGATGGAGCAGTATTGAATGATTTATTTAATCTAGAAGTAAAAAGGAGTGTGCCGTCTTTTCTGTAACTGCACAGAATTCCGTTTCGAGTTAAGGCTACTATATCATATTGATTATCACCATCAAGGTCTCCTACCGCTAATCCACCGGCCGGCTTACCGAAAATACTTCTTTTCCAGAACCCCCAGCCTGTTTTTCCATCAATTGCATAAAGAAAGCCATTATTAGTGGAGAATACAACGTCATTTATAGAATCATTATTTATATCAATTCCAACTGGAGAGAATACCGTCTCACTATCTGCATCAAAAAACCTCCATATCTCGAAACCGGTACTTCCATCTAAAGCAATAATGTCCATTCCCAATGTAGTTATAACAATATCATTAATTTTATCCCCGTTAATATCAATAAACAGCGGCAAAGAGGTAATTTTATCTTTTCCTTCATAAAACCACAGTGTGTCTAAATTCCTTGTATAAGAAATAACATCCCCATCCTCAAACGTTAAAATGATATCATCCAGATTATCTCCATCTATATCCCCGATTACTGGTTCGTAAAAGGGCTTACCAAAATCTTGAGAAATAATTTCCACTCCTGTGTTGCCGTTCAAAGCAACTAAAAATCCATTTTTTGAGCCAAAAAGAAAATCATAGTATTTGTCTTCATCTATTTTTCCAATTGTTCCTGACCTGATAACTGTATCACCTTCCTCCAGGTCTCCAGGATAACTCCATACTGAATCAATATTCATAGTTTCAGTCAGAGAAACAGAAACTGAAGTAAAAATATCCTTTGTTTTAAACTCCTGTAATTCATTCTCGCTGTAGATGGGCTCTTCCTTAAAATCAGACTTCAGTGTTTCAGGAATATCCAGTTTGCTTATTAGTGAAAGAGGTTCAACAACCCTTTTAATATCTTCGGGAGCTGGTCTTACCACTTTTTCCGGAAGCTCGTAAGCTTCAGCTTCTTCTGGTTTAAGCGTTTCAATAATTTCTTCTCCAGTCAATTCCTCTTCAGTAAAAAACAGCTCCTCCTCTTTTCCTGTAATTATCCTTTTGATAGGTGAGAATAATTTTATAAAAAACCCCTTCTCAGCGGCCAATTCCTCAGTAAATGCTTCAAATTCTTCAAATTCCTCAGGTTCTTCAGGTTCTTCAATACTCTCAAAAGTGGCTGTTTCTTCTTCAACAGTAGGCGCAAGACCTTGTTCTTTCAGGATCGCACCCTGTTCTTCTAAAATGGCGCTACTTTCAACTAAAACAGGTATTTTTTTAAAAAAAAGTTTTTTCACTCCCCATGGTACTGCAATACTATCCCTTTTTTCTATTATCCCTACACCGGGCTCAGGAAGCGTGAGGTTTTTCTCCTTTCCCCAGTCTTTAAAACTGAATCTCTTCCCCTGGGTCTTATACTGTTCTTCTTTTTTCCCTGGTATTGACGCTCTCTCTTCCTCTTCTCCAATTTCCTTTCCGGGTTCTTTCTTTACAATCTCCTCAGGCATAACAACTTCACCTATCTGCTGTGATACTACATCGGTAAGTCTTTTGCTGGTAAGGAAAAAGATAATAGAAATAGAAAGGATAATAACAAATGCACCTGAGCTCATATAAAGAAACAGCTTGGTTTTATCGCCAATTTTACTCTTCTCTGAAGGATAAAACAATCCGATTACGGGACCGAAGGAGATTCTGTCCCCATAATTTAAATTGGTTCGCTCAATCTGCTTACCATTAACAGTGGTGCTTTTATTCTCTGATACATCAACAACCGAATAAGCACCATCTACCGTATCGATCTCAGCCTGGTGTGGTTCAACTTCATCACTTTCTAAAATGAGGTCATTATCATCAGCAGTCCCTATTCTGTATTTTGGTTGATCAAACTCAGCTTCTTTTATAACATTGTCTGGATACCGTATTATCAATTTTGACATTATTTTGCCTGTATTAATTCTATTTTTGTCTTTTTATTATTTTTTTATAAATAACCACCAACAAAGTTGATGAGTACATTAATCCTGATTTTCTTGCCCAATAGACAAGAAAATCTTTTTAATCTTGAATGTGGTTTATCCACATCAGTACCTTAATAACAATTTCCTTCCTTTTTTGGCACAAACTTTAGTTTGCAGGAAAATATTTTTATAATCAAGAATGCGGCTTGTCCGCATTAGGGTACCCCTGAAACTAATTATCGACCTTTTTTCTTAAAATTAAACAGTCATCTCTTCTATTAATGCCCTCCCGAG
>Ga0114925_10000297_pt1 | contig 20925 bp, 20 predicted proteins | sample SumtaG_2_FD_87287 | JGI IMG/M metagenome (GOLD analysis project Ga0114925, IMG submission 87287) | Deep subsurface microbial communities from Indian Ocean to uncover new lineages of life (NeLLi) - Sumatra_00607 metaG | ecosystem: Environmental > Aquatic > Marine > Oceanic > Sediment | place... | reverse complement strand
ATTTTGCCGAAACATTTGGAAAACTAAATGAAGAGAGAATTAGAGAATACGTAAAAAATCAATAAATTACACCGTTAAAAAATTTATCAATACCACGGGTTTTAACCCGTGGATTCTTTATTACTCTTACATTTTTTATTTTTCATGACGTATCTGCTAGTCAGTTTGGTACTATTTGGAATTGGGTTAAGTCGAGAAAGACAGCTACCGCTACGGTTACGACTGTTGTTGGCGCGTTTGGATTGGCTAGTATGTACATTGGTGTTAGGAGCTGGAAAAATAATCGTCAGAATAAGCTAGAAAAATATAGGCAGCACTCAGAAGGTCGAGATATAGATTTTGAAGTAGATGGAGAAACGGACTTCGAAGGTACGGGAAAATTAGATCTAGAACCTTTGTCAGACGCATATTTTTTAGAACTAAAAAAGAAAGACATTGAAGAATCAGAACTGCGCGATGAAGAAAATGCTAAAAAGTTTAATACTTTGTTGAAAAGTCTAAAAGAAAAGGTGGAAGAGATTGAAAAAGAAGGAATAGTTATAACAACGCGTCGAAAAAATGCGAAAGAAAATTCAGATGATATGGCAATTCCTCCATGTAAATATTTAGAAATAATTAATAAATATAATGATGGTTCAAATTTAATAGATCTTTTACCTAAAAATAAAAGACCCGAAGCATCAAGGCAGCTTGGAGAACTACATAATCGGTATGAGGATGTTCGTGAAGTTTGTGGATTGAAGTAGATTTTTTTATTGTCTTTTCTATTTTTCCATATCATTTATACTTACCGGTATACATGACAGATCTAAATTATAAATATATCGCAGGTAATGAGAGTATATCTATGGAAAACAGATTTACCGTTGACCAAAAGGCATTATTGTCTATTCTTGCGTCAATGCAGCCTATTTGTACAAAGAGGACAACACTTGATGCAACATCATCTATATTTTTTCAGATTGGACTGAAAGAGTTGGTGTTAAAAAGTACCGATTTAGAAGTAAGCTTACAATCAAGTTACTTAATAAAAGATAGTTCTGTTGAAGAGCCAATTTCATTTTTAGTGTCAGGACGCAGAATTTTTGACCTGGTTAAAGAGCTTGATGGTGAAATTGAATGCTCAGTTCAAGAGCAACAACTTGTTGTTAAGTCAGGATCTGTGAATCTTGCTCTAAATATTAAAGATTCAGAAGAGTTTCCTCCTTTCCCAGAACGAATAGAAAATCTTATGCAGCTTGAATCTTCATTTTTATTAGAAATGTTGAGTAAAGTTGCGTTTTTAATTCCTCAAAATAATTCTAACCCGGCCTTAAATGGTTTGTATCTTGAGATTTCTGACAAAGAAATGAAAATGACTGCAACGGATGGACATTGTCTTGCGCAGGTAAAATCAACACAATATATATTGGAACAAGAACAGCGTTGGTTGTTGCCACGTCGAGCTGTATTTGAGATGAAAAAAATACTGGAAAGTTCAAAGGAGGAGAAAGTTTTCTTAGGAGTATGTGGAAATCAGCTCGTTTTTTCTGGTGAATCCTTTAACTTTTTCACAAAGCTTCTTGTTGATCCCTTTCCTCAATATACGGCTATTATGAATAAAGATGGGTTCAGAGCTGCTACTGTTGATCGTTCTCATTTTGTTAAGACGCTCAGACGTTCATCATGTCTTCTTTCGGGTCAATTTATTGCAACGAAATTTGATTTTGGAAAAGATGCACTCAACGTTTCTATGCAGAATAAAGAGGTTGGGAAATTAGAGGAGAATGTTCCACTACAGGATTTTTCTGGCGATCAGATTGATATTCGGTTTTATGCACCATATCTTTTAAATGGTCTACAGGCATTTTCAGGTGACCAAATAGCATTCAATCTAAAGAATCCTTCCAGGCCAATTATTTTTGAAGCAACTATGCCGAACTACGATTTTATGTATCTTGTTATGCCCGTTTCTCCCACAATGAGTTCATAATAGAACGATTGTGCGACTAAGGCGTATCGACATCAAGAATTTTCGTTGTTTTACAAAGCAAACGTTTGACGTAGATGGTCATATTGTTGTTGTGCAAGGAGCAAATGGAACAGGAAAAAGTTCGTTCCTTGAGGCACTGCACTACCTTTGTTACTTGCGATCTTTTCGCGCATCTTCTCCTCGTGATCTGGTTCGATTTGATCAGGAAAGCTTTTTTTTAAAAACCGAGTTTACATTTGAAGATCAAGATGTCCCACAGCAGTTACAAGTTGGCTTTAGTCAAAAGAAACGGTTGGTAAAATTAAACAAAAAAAATATTACTTCATTTAAAGAGTTGATGGATTACTATAGAGTGGTAACGATTACAGAAGACAATCTTAATCTGATCACTGGAGGGCCGGAGATACGAAGACGATTTATCGACCAAGCGATTATGCTTGAAAATCAAGAATATCCTCTTCAAATTCGAGAATACCGCAAGATTTTAGTTCATAGAAATAGTTTGCTAGCGAATAGGAATCGTTCGCGAGAGCAGGTTTCTTTTTGGACGGAACAACTTTGGTCTAAGTCAAAATTAATAGAAAAACTGAGAAAAAAACTTCTTGTGGGTTTGCAAACAGGTGTTAATCGGATGTTGAATGAGATATTTGACGAACCAATCGATATATCGGTTGAATACAAGCCAAAGAAACGTGAAATCAGCAAAGAGTTGCTTGATTTAGAATACCGATACGGAAGATCCTTGTTCGGAGCCCATCTAGACGACATATTGATTAGCTTTCAGAACAAAAAATCCAAATCATTTGCATCACGAGGTCAGCAGAAATTGACCGTTTTATTATTTAAGGTGGCACAACTTGAGCGACTTGAGGTGCAAAGAGGGCAGGCAGTACTACTTTTGGATGATTTCATGACCGATTTTGATGACAAAAAAATAACAGTTTTAGTAGAATTTCTAGGTTCACTAAAAAATCAGCTTCTTTTCACGTCCCCATCGCGAAAAACTTCATTTGATCAGGCTATTGCTCAATTCAATGTTAAATATCTTAAATTGACAATCTGAAACAAAAGGCCTATCGGAGGTCTTTATTCTATGGGGAGCTCTTGACAGATGGGCAAAAACAGCCTACCTTTATAGAGAATAAGTAACTATATTTATTGAAAAGAATATGGTTTTTTAAAAGTAAAAAGTTGACATTATTGAAATATTTTTTACTATTAATATAGTATTAGTTGTTTTACGGCTAGTACGTTTAGTTTAGGCTTCATTACTACTCTCCTTTTTTCCACCGCGTTGGCTTTCAGTCAACGCGGTGGATTTTTTTTGCCCACAATATATTTTGTTGGTATCTTTAGCTTTATGAAAAAGGTTTATTTTTGGTTTCTTTTTTTTTCTTTGTCGTTTTGCGCCAGAGGGCAGTACTCTTATCCTGTTACATTTTTTCAAGATAAAGAAAATCGGTCATTTATTTTATATCTTCATCAGAAAAGTAGAGATCTGATAGAACTTTTTTCATATACCGTAGCAACCGGCACACGGCAAAAGCTTCTTTCTTCGTCTCTTTTTTTTCCTGTAGGAATACAGCTGCTTCCAAGTAAGAAAGGATTTTCTTTCATAGATAATGGAAGGGTTAGGATAAAGTATTTTAATAAGCGGTCACCAAAGACAGTAGATATACAAGAATCACTGTATAATATAGAGCTCATTTATTGGATAGACGATTTTCATTTTTATATGAGCGCAAAAAAAGGTTTTAATTATGGAATTTTTGAAGTTGACGTAGAAGGAAACGTACAGACAATTGTTCATGAAAAGGGTATAGATTGTTTATATCCTCAAAAGGTAGGTGATCAACTATTTTATATAGAGCGATCGAGACGATTAGGGGAATTTAAAGTTGTAAAAACTCTCTATCATGATTATCCGACAAAGCTTTTTGAAGACAAAGCTGAAAGACTCTTTTTTTGCGATATAAACCCAATTTTATTTTTGCAAATGGTTACAATGTCTGAGGGATATTTTTTACAATATTCAAATCAACTTGATCCTGAAGATCGAACTATTTCTTTTTCTTGTTTTTATATAAAAAAGAGCGATAAAGGTTGTTGGGGGCAGCAGTTGCTTTTTGCCTTTTCTTTGCCGTCTCGTTTTATTATTTCTACATATCCGGAGAGTCTCTGCGAGTCTCTTTTGCCATTTGTGCCACGTTATTATAATGGTTTTATTTATTTCTCTGACGACACTCCAAATGGGCTTGATATTTTTCGTATCTCTTTAAAAACAAAAGATGTAGAGCGAGTAACATATTGCGAAAAAAAACAAGCATTCTTTGCGCCAATTGAGCTTGACAATAGACTTTTCTGGGGTGAGTTGTTAAATTGACCGTGTATGTTTGGTTTTGTATGGGATGATTAGTTGTTATGAAGAATTTTTTACTTTTATTTAGTTTTTTTAGTGGAATGGCTTTTGCGTCAGAAAGCAGCTTGCAAAGGCCTTCTGGCTCGCAGCTTCTTTTAGAAACTCTCAAGGATATGAAGCGCTTTAAAACAAGAATGGAGCAATTCGAAAAGGTGATTTCTTTGGAATACATAGTTTTGCAAGTCCGTCTAAAGGCTATTGAAAAGCTATATCGACATAAAAATCAAGGAAACGAACGTAAAAAAAATGTGTAAACCAGAACAACACCTACACAGGGAAACTTGATGAAAAAAACTTTTTTATATTCACTTATTTTTTGTTTGTGTGGAAATTCAATGCCCGTTCAAGGCTCGGAAAAAGAAAAGTCAGATTCAAAGGTAATGGGGATAAATTTAAAGAAAAAACATAACCCTAAAATTATTACTGTTGATCTTTCTGATGTTTCTATATCAACTATAGAGGTTTTATATAATAAAAAGTGGCACAAAGTAGAATTTCCTATGGATAAAAGGATAATATTAACTAATAAAGATGGAGATCCCTTTTTTTTTGTTCGGGATGACGGTTCTCTAGACATTCTTACCGAAGAATATGTCAAGGAGTCAAGCCATAACGAGAAAAAAAGATTTAAGCGTCGGAGCCTTCACGTTTTTGATGCGAAAAAATACATTAGAGTTAAAACCGAGAAAGTTAAAGTAGGAAATGAAATATATGACGTTCCATATTGCGAAAAAAAAATCATTATCGAAGAGCAAAAAAATCTGTATTCACGCATAAAGGCTCTTTTTGCAATTGGAATTGAAACGCCTCAATTTGTAAGCGACGAAAGCATAAAAGAAATTTCAACTCAGTTTGGATGCACCTTAAATCTAATTAGAGGAAAAAAAAAAGTTGCAAAGAAACCACTTGAGGAGCAAAATAAACAACCAAGCAAAAACACAAAAAAAGACTTTGTTTATTAATAAACAAAGTTGCGGCACAACAAGAGCATCGAATAAAAATTCTTTTTTTAACTAACCCCTTGACTTGGTAGCTTCAGAGATATATTATTGAAGGTGAGTTGAAATCCTTTCTTTTTTATCCTAACTACATATCCGATTTTTTTAAAACGAGCCCATGTATTTTTTACATAATATACATTATCGGAATCAAGGAAATCGAGTAGCCTCTTCTCTTCGATTTATCCAATTTTCACCCTTTATACTCGGCGAGCTACAGTTTAGACTTCAAGAGCGCCTGCGGGAAATTTTCATGGCATGTCTCCCGAAAAAGCGGCTCGAAATTTGGTTGACATCGCATCTTTTTTTTGTTGGCTAGGCCTTTGCTCGTTAAGAAGAGTTTTTGCTTTATTTTTGCTGTCGCGGGTCCGCCTGGCTTTCTTTACTAAGAGAATTTGGCAAAAGTTTTTAAAATACCTGTTATTTTTTGTATGAAATAATCAAGATTGGAATAAGATGATCCAATTTAAACTGTATCATCTGCTTGAAAAACGCTGTCGCCCAAGACCCGCTCAAAAGATTTTGTGTTGCTTCAATCCAAATAAAGTCATAGTAAAATTCTTCCAAGAAAAATGTCTCCAACTCGTATAAAAGTTTTTTATCGAGATGCCCCCCAAGCAAAAGTTCGCTATAAAGATCTGAAGCAGATTCTTGGAGTGAGCCGGGGTTCATTGTTAGACATCCAATATTTTTGTAATAATTGAGAGAAGCAAGAAAGAGATTAATTATTGATCGCCCTTCTTGAATCGAGTTAACTTTAAAATAGTGTGTTCCGTTGGAAAGAAATGCATCCTGAAGATTTAGGATGTCGGTGTCTGAAAAAGGCTCTCTAACATGCTTCGCATTCTGAATCCCTTGTTCTATTTTTGATGAAAGAACTCCACTGTTTATTTTAAACGCATTAAGAATCTCCATACGAGGCTCCTTTTCTTCTCAGGTAGTATTAAGGCCTCTTATCCCCCTTAAAACAATACTGTACTACTTTACAAATAAAGAAAGTAAAAAATCAAGAAATTACAAAAAATAGGAATTTTTACTTTTCCATAGACCGCATAATGTTACAGCAAGTGCATCTGTTACATCGTCCCTTTTTGGCTGGTTGAGTTTTGGAAATAAGCGCAGAATTACTCGAGCAACCTGTTCTTTGTTTGCACCTCCATACCCTGTAATAGAGCGTTTTACTTGTCGTGGAGAAAATTCATGAACGATTATATTGTGCTGAGAAGACAAAAGGTACAATATTCCTCGTAAGTATCCAAGTTTTAAAAAGTTTTGTGCATTTTTTCCTAAAAACGGTGTTTCTAGCGCTAGTTGAGAAACATTGTTTTTTTTTATTTTTTCACAAAAAAAATCATAAAAAAGCTCTAGACGGGATGGTATTGACAATTTTGGCTTGAGGGTTAAATATCCATAGTCAAGCAAAAAAGTTTTTTGTTTTTCTTTTTTTATTATTCCAAATCCAGAATAATGAAGCCCTGGATCAATTCCAAGAAGAATCATTGTTTTACGTAAAAAATTGATCCACTAATGCTTCTTGTGCTCTTTTTCAAATTATTTTCCTTTTTTTATGAAGTAGGTTTTTGAAAAGCCAACAGGGCTACCTTATCTGAAACAATTTTCTCTATTCCGTCTTGGTTGATAAATCTTAATGAGCTGAATGTATTTTATTCGAAAAGAAACGATCTTATAGCCATATTAAAAGTTGTCTTCAATATCCACAAATTTTGTAAGCTCTTTTGAAAAATTCAAAAAAACTGTTCCCGTTGGTCCATTACGCTGTTTTCCAATAATCAACTCTGATAGTGCGGGATTTTCTGTATCACTGTTGTATACAATATCGCGATACAAAAACATAATTAAATCTGCATCTTGTTCAATAGCTCCCGATTCACGCAAATCCGAAAGCATTGGACGTTTGTCCATTCTACTTTCAACTGCACGTGAAAGCTGAGAAAGTGAAAGGACTGGGATTCTAAGTTCTTTTGCTAGCGCTTTAAGAGATCGAGAAATTAGGGAAACCTCTTGATGTCTGTTTTCGTGCCGCTTTGTTGAGTGTAAAAGTTGTAGGTAATCTATAACTAAAAATTGCAGATTATGCTCTGCTTTGAGTTTGCGGGCCTTTGCCCGCAAATCCATAATACTCAGCATTGCGGTATCATCAATAAAAAGCTTCATTTGAGCAAGTTGCGCTGCTACATTTGTCAGTTCCATCCACTCTTCAGAACTAATTGTTGCATTTCGAATTTTGTGATGTGCTATTCCTGATTCCGCAGAAAGCAATCGCAGAGTAAGTTGTTCTGCTGACATTTCTAGAGAAAAGAAACCAGTTGTAATACCATTTTTTGCAGCATGACTTGCAATGCTCAAAGAAAGTGCTGTTTTACCCATTGATGGTCGGGCTGCTAAAACGATGAAATCTCCTTTTTGGAATCCAGAAGATATGTCATCAAGTTGTTTATATCCAGATGGTATTCCGGTTACACCTTTACTATGACTTTTGATATCAGAAAGATGTTGGAATGTTTTTTTTAACCATATGTTTAGTTGAACAAAACTTTGATTTGTTCGTTTATTTGCAATCTGGAAAATTGTTTTTTCTGCCTGATCAAGAACGACAGAAATATTTTCATCATCTTGTTTGTAACAATTTGCAATAATGTCTGTAGCAGAACCGATTAGCTCACGCAATACAGCCTTTTCTTTAATAATATTTGCATGCTGTTCAACAAGGCCAAGAGATGGAATATCTTCTTGCAAGGAAATAAGGTAGGTAATTCCCCCAGAAAATTCTAGTTTTTCCTTTTTTTTAAGCTCATCCTGGAGAGTTACCAGATCAACTCGTTTTGATTGTTGCCAAATATTGACAATTGTTTCATAAATTGTTTTATGTTGAGGGCTATAAAAATCATTTGGCATAAGAATTTCAGATACCTGACTTGTAACCTCGTCATTTAAAAGCAAAGCGCTTAAAACAGCACGCTCCGCTTGCAGGTTTGCCGGCAATGATTTTCCAAGAACACGTTCTGCTGACACTTTACGAAGTTCTTTTTGTTGATTGCTTTTGTACATGCGCTTTGCCTCACCAAAACTATTTCTCCGAGACCACCTTCAATATAAATTGTGGTTGTAATTTAGATGATAACTTGATTGTTATTTTATGGGTTCCCGTTGTTTTAATTGATTTACCAAATTCAACCTGATTTTTTGCTATGCTAATGCTTTGCTTTGATAGCAAATCAACAATTTCTGATGCATTGATCGCTCCATAGAGACGGCCGTCATCATGAGTTTTTCGTTTAATGGTGGGAACAAGTTGCTTGATTTTTTCAGCAAGCATGGATGTTTTTGAAGAGAGTATGTCTTTTCTATGAACAACCGTTTTCACCCTTGAAGAGTAAAATGATTCGTTTTTTGAAGTGATGACAACTCCGATTTTTCGTGGAACCAAAAAATTTGTAGCATAACCAGGCTTAACTTTAATAATTTCTCCTGCTATCCCAATTTTTTCAACATCTTGAAGAAGATATACTTTCATAATAATTACCACTTTTTGTTACTGTTTAAACTTGCGATATAGCTTTCATTATATCCAAAAAACAATCGTTTGGGAAATTGGTTTATGGGTTAAAGACACATAAAAATTAGATTTTTACGGCACAACAGGCATAGAAATATTTTCAAATGGCCTCGGTCGGTGTATTGTGATCACCATAAAATACGTTTGGTATACCATAGGTATAGTTTACTTCACTTCCACTGCATGTGTTAGCAAGAAACGTATTGTGCCCCCCACCTAAAATGCCAATTCCCAAAAGTTGTTCGTATGCAAAGCTGTCACAAATGGTGTTATACTTTATGACACAATCAACTGGAGCGCTCATTGCCTTGTATGCAGTAATATAATTTCCTTCATCTGCACTTACAATAAACTTACCGCTTGGAGACCATGCAACATCATTTACCTGTTGTCCTATATCAAATGTTGTTGTTGTTATGTGGCTAAGTTGCGAATCATTAAATTTAAAAATTCGAACTCTATTTCCAACATCACCTGTTGCAATATATTTTTCATCTGGTGACCAACAAATTCTCGTAACGCTTGCCGCAGCTGTGCTATTACTATCAACTGGAATAAGTGTTGAGTTTGCACAATTTCCTACTTCCTTCTTTCTTAACGCAAAAGAATACCCCTGGCTTTTAAACCTGGGGATGAATTTTTCCCGAAAGAGGGCAAGTTGAGCAAGGCGTAGCTTTGCGAAGCGCCTAGAATTCTATTAAAAAATTAAAATGATTCCGGTAAAAGTTTTATCAATACCACGGGTTTTAACCAGTGGAGATTTTATTTTTTAGCAAATAGAGCTTAGCAAATTTGAAATTGTACCGGAAGAACTTATTACAGTTGCAGATTCAAAGCCTACAGTCAAAAGAAGCTTTTTTTGTTCTATAGCCATAATTATAAGAAATCTATATAACAGTTGGTTGTATAGACGTGAAAAAATTACGTCGTTGAAAGTTAACAAAAGAAAAGAGTTATCCGACAACGCCTGTTTCTTCAAAAAAATATCAGCGCAAATTTGTGGTTCAAAAAATAGTTTGTCTACAAGCTGCAAGCTCACTCGTTGATTGTTGCCTCGGCAAAATACTTTAGAGGTTTTTAAAAAAAGATTTTTTAGATTTGGAAAAACGGCAAGCCATTTTGGAATATATTCAACAAAAGGAACCAAAATCTGTTTGTCGTACACTCTTTTTATTTTTTCCCCTTGTATCCAATACAATGAATTATATATTTCACTTCCCTCTTTCCTGCTTGAACCAATAATAAGTTGAATTTTGTCATGTAAAATATTGTTGTTCCACATTGTTAACACATGCTTCTGTTTATTAAGTGAAAAACGATAGCTTAGCTCCGGCATAACAATGTGTGTTATTTTAGGATGCATCTCAACAAGCCTTTCCATTTTACTATAAATGTCCTGGGCTGCATCCATAGGATGTTTTAAGTCTGAGCCTGAAACATGTCCAAAATTTTTTATATCTTCAGGAACTTGTTCACAACTATCTAAACAAAAAAATCCGAAAAAAAATGGCAGTGCAAATAAAATGATTATAAAGAAAAAAAATTTTTTCTTTGATCTTAGAAAAATTGCTATAGCCATTTGCAAAGAGACTAAAGAAAAAATATACCCTTCTCTTCCTAGTGTTGATAAAAGCCAAAGCATTTTAGGGTAGTGTGCTATCGCAAGCAAAGGAAAGGAAAATGGGTACCCTATATACTGCCCAGAGATCCACAACAACCCCTGTGGCACCCAAAGAATAAAAACACAGGTCCACAGATTCCAAGCAACCACCCTACTAGCAACGCTTGAACCAAGAAAGCGAGACGTTTTGTCCGCAAGAAAAAACCAAGCGCCACTATGCAGAGAACAATAAATTATCAAAAAAACAGAAAAGAGAAAACGACCTTCCCCATAGCCTTGCTTAAGGATAAACAATAACACCGGAAAAATATGAAATGAATAAAAAATAATCCCCCAAAAAAATCCTCTTGCAAAGGATGTATTTTTTTTTTTAAGAACAAGGTGAAAAAGAAATACCAGCCATAAAAAAACACATAAAAAAAAAGAATACGGACGCCACAATGAGAGGTGTAAAAAAAAAGCTGAAAAAACTATAATCGCTACTTCTTTAAACCTGCTCACTCCATTTAGTGATAAAAGAATTTTCCAATGTGCAGCATACTTCATAAACTCTTTCACCTTCATAGCGCAAGGTCGCTTTCACTTCTATCGTCTTTTTTTTTGGTGTTACTACCAAATAGATATGGTGAGTCAAAAATCCATCTATCAAAAAAGCCCCAAGATCAAGTTCTACTTTTTCTTGAAGTGTTTTGTAATGTTTTTTACATAATGACAACCCATAATATAGTGTGCCATGCGCAAGATATTTCCGTTGCATTCTTCTCTGTCGTTTAAAAATAAGATCTGTTGTTAACGAAAAAGATCGAAAAAAATTACTAAGCATTGCAACTGTAATAGTCATAAGTAGTAGAACAGCCAAAAGAGCTGAACCCTTCGTATGTTTTCTGATCATAAAGCAAGCCTCACAAACCTCTTTTTCAAAAAAATAGTTCGCTTAATCTTTGTTGTTTCATTTATTAAAAAATATTCAATTAAACAGACAACTGAACTGACTGTTTTTGTAGTTTGTTTTTTTTTCCGTTCTATATAAATAGGGTCGAATCGTACATCTGAAATATTTTTTGCAATAACAGCTGTCCTTTTTTTTGACCATTGACCGACAAAAGCATCAAAGGTTCTTTCCGATCGAAACAATGTTCCACCTTGAAAAAACCAACAAATATTCTGGCCTTCACTTTCCCAATCTAGACAACATGGTTCTATTTTTTTCCAAAAAGTACAATGCGGCGGCGCCACAGAAAGCTCTCGCTCCAGCGCATCAAGAGTAATAGATATTTTTGTTGTACTGTTCAACCGTGCTCCTATTTCTGCACTATTTTTTTTTATCTGAACAATAAAAAAAAGTGTTCCTGACACAATTATAACCGTCGATATAATATATATAAGCAACTCTATAACGGTAAATCCCTTTTGGTCGATCATACTACTATAGCTCCAGTTGCAATTGAAATCATTTTTTTCTCTCCTGTTGTTGCTGTCCATTCAGCAGTTGCTGTAATTTCACAAAAACCGCTTCCGTCATCATTCGGGAAAATCACTTTTGTTTGTTTAACCACAATACTATATTGATCTGTTTTTTCTGTGATAGGCGTAAAAATTTTCGGATCAAACTGTAGTTTTTTAACAATCTCTTCCAATCGGTTAAGATGTTGCAATTGTAATAAAGCGTCTTTCTGTATACCAACCGATCTATGAAAAAATTGTGCGGCAACAAGTAAAAATATTCCTAACACCGCTAGCGTGACTATCATCTCCAAAAGCAAAAATCCATTAGTTTTTTTCCGCATACGTATCATTATTCTTCTTCCTTAAGATGGGTACCAGTTGATGGAATGTAAAATACGTATACAATTTAAGAAAGAAGAGGATATAAAAACAATAAAAATACGAAAGAATCTTTTATGAATATATGCAAAAAACTTTTATTTGGTATCTGCTTAGCGCTCACTTCTTGTTTCTACTTTACGAGCAATCTTGCACAGGTTCAAATGATTACAGAAGAAGAATATAAAAGCATGTCGCCCGCTGAAAGACAGGAATATGAACAGCAATTACGGCAACAAATTGAACAAATGTCTCCTGTAGAACAAGAAGCATTTGCGGAAGACGCTGTACAGCAAATGTTTGACAGTTTGACTCCAGAGCAACAGAAGACGTTCTTGAAGAAGTACAACGCGTAGAGAATATGAGCGAACAAGAACGAGCGGCTTACTACAAACAAGTCGAAGCCGAATTTGAAAAAGAACTTGAGAGACAAGCACAACCAGCGCCACAAAAGCCCAAACCAGAAATAATTAAACCTGAACCAGTACAAGAGCCTGTACAAAAAACAAAAGAAAAAGAAATCAAGGTAAAAATCTCTGATAAAGAAAAAGCTATCAAAGATGCTGTAACGCTTATCAAAGAGCTGACAGAAGCAATTGACAGTTTTTTGATAAAGCTGGAAGCAAAAGAAGATTTTTTCCTCAAACTCTCCAAATGGGGAAAAAAGAAAAAAATCCAAAAATGGAATACTGGCTTTGAGTGGAAGCAGATGAAACAGGCAATCGACTTATTCCGGGCACAACTAGATAAATTAAAAGATCGAGATCCTAAAACAAAAAAATATAAATACCTTTCGGATCTACTTGAAAATAAAGAATTATACAATCAACTCTATAACTTTAGCGTTGATCTGGCAGATTATGAACCGACAGTCCGAGTTGCTAGAGCAAAGCCTTTGACAAAAAAAATCAGACGAAAATCTCACAAGGCGATTCGATCTCTGATTAACGTTTTTGTAGAACTACTATTTGCAGATGAAACAATGATTGACACTCTGGAAAAACTATTCATCAAATTTGATCCTGAAGCACAGCGAATAAAAGCCGAAGAAGAAAAAGCCGCTGCAAAATCCCTTGAAGAATCAAGAAAAAAGGAGACTTCAAGGAGAGTTAGAGCAGCTGGTCGCCAAGGAAAATCTCAGTTTGATCTCACGTCGGATTATGGCCAATCTGATTATGATTATGGAGATGAGCCTTATTATGGTGGATATGAAAGATACGATGATTCCTATAGTCCTGATTGGGATAGAGATTCAATGGATCGAAGGCAATCAACACGAAGACCGGTCAGTAAAACAAAACCTTCACCAACAAAAAAAGCTCCAAAACCTGTCTCTACAAAGATAAAACCTGAAGAAGATGATGAAAAACACAAAAAAGATCGCCGAGCTAAAAAGTTACTTCGATCTTATGAGGATGCACTCGAAACAATTTCAGACTTCATAGAAGAAAACCAAAAGATTAAAAACCTTTATGATTATATAAAAGCTGATCAGTTTGACAAAAAGATTGCCAACAAGATTGTGGAAATTAAAGGCCTCGCTGAACGGGCACACAACAAACTTGAAACAATGAGTAAACGATTAAATGAACTTGGCTCAAAGCCAAAAAAGGCTTTTGGCAAAGATCTCAAAGCTCTTTATGATGAATATAAAGACACATTGGAAAACATTTCCAAAAACATAGAAAAGGTAACTGCAGATAAAGAGATGGTTGAAAAACTGTCACCAGACGTGAAGCGGGGACACTTTAAAAAAGAGCCCGCTCGACCAATGGCAGCGGCTGTCAATAAGGGCTTTGAGCAATTTACTGAACCAGTTTCGCTTACGGAATTTAAAGAGGTTATAGACAAATTGCTAGCTGAAATGAAAAAATCAAACAAGTTTTAAAACTGAACTAAAAAAAAAGGAGCTCCTTTTTCTGTGGAGCTCCTTTTTTACAGTTTCTGAAAAATTGAATGATTGATTATCTTACTTTTTTAATGCAGACTCAAACTCTTTTATAAATTCTACTAAAAAACCCAAAATCTCCGTCTCAAAAGGAAAAATTGCCTCATGTCCAAGTCTTTCATATTTTTCACGAAGTTTTGGAAGAATCCCTCTTGTTTTTTGCTTTTCCTCTTCGGGAATAGACTGAAATTTTTTCTTCAAATCAATATTTTCAATCTTCATTAAAGAGTTCAATCTTTTTTGAAGAGCTGTTTTTTCTTTTTTTATTTCATTGCCTGAATAAAGACGAGTTATTTTAATTAAACCAAATGCAAATAAAACTATAGAAAGCATTATCACTATTTTTTTCTTCATTCGCTCTCCCTATAAAAATAACGTTTTTCTTAAAAGTACTTATAAGAGTACTTAGAGGTTATCTCAAAACTCAAACATTCTGCAACAATATAAGATTTAGACTAAACTATTTTTTCGCATCGAGGACACAGATTATGCTCATGTTCTGTTTCGCTCCAGTGCCAACAACGCGGACATTTTTTGCCACCCACTCGTTCAACATTTACGAAAAGGCCCGGATGTTCTGATTTTTCTAATCCTTTCGGTTGCCCCGAAATTTCAAATTTAGAAACAATCATAAATTCTTTGAAGAATTCAATAGCATCGTGCTCCCAACGGCCAATTTGTTTATAAAATTCTACTAGAGGTTGCATAGTTTCTGATTCCATGTCAAAAAATACCGTTACATGTGCCTCAAGAGGATGTTTTAAGATTCCTTGTTCTCGTTTGACTTCAATTGCTTTTAAAATCGCCGATCGAATTTCTTTTAGATGATCCCAAATCAATTCCTGGTGAACAAGCGCATTCATATGTTCAACTGGCTTGAAGATTGTAGTATCAAACGTTTGTCCCGGAATTACTGTTCCTGGAATAACCGACATTTTTACAAATTGTTCTTGCAACTTTTTCATAATGCTTTTCAAATTCGCAAAACGCTGCAAATGAATAGAATCTTTTTTATCTTTTTGATAGTAATCAGAAATCTGTTCCGCATTAAAAGAAAAGATTGGCGCAATTAATTTTGTTAGCGAATCCAAAATATACCAACATACCGTCTGAGCTGACCGACGTTTTAGACCAGCCGCTCGTTCAACATATAAACGATCTTTTACAATATCTAAATAAAATGAACTTAAATCAACCGATGCGTAATCGGCAAGTTTATGAAATACTGCAGTAAAATCATAAGATTTATACAAATCAACAATCTCTTCATTCAGCTGACAAATCTGCATAAGAGCATGCTGATCAATTGGCAAAAGTCTTTCAATATCTATAGCATCATTTTTAATGTCAAAATCGTACAAGTTAGAAAGTAAAAAGCGACATGTATTGCGTATCTTTCTAAATACTTCCTGAACATTTTTAACGAGCACATCAGAAACAATCGCATCCCCTTGTACGTCAATACTTGATGCCCACAGACGCAGGCCATCTGTACCGATCCTGTCTATAATTTCTTGTGGAGCAATAATGTTGCCCAATGATTTGGACATTTTTTTACCATGCTTATCTACGGTAAATCCGTGAGTGATTAATGTTCTGAACGGTGCAACACCATCAAGAACTAAACTTGTAAGCAATGAACTTTGAAACCAACCACGATGTTGATCTTTTCCTTCAATGTATACATCTGCAGGAAATTGCAACTCAGATTTTTTTGCCAACACTGCGTAATGACTCACGCCAGAATCAAACCACACATCCAAAATATCGGTTTCTTTTTTGAAGTTACTTGATTGACAGCTTGAACAAACTGTTTGTTCAGAAATCAAGTCACCGACATTAACAGTATCCCAGTATTCTATTCCCTGTTTTTCCACTTCCGTTGCAACACGATCTACGAGATCCTTGGTAATGTGTGGCGTATCACAATCTTTACAAAGCAGCGCAGGAATAGGGACACCCCACACTCGCTGACGAGACATACACCACTCAAGACGACCTTCAACCGTTGCTTTTAAACGATTTATCGTTTTTTTGGGAATTGCATTAATTGATTCACACGCCTCCAGCGCCCTTTTCTTTAAATCTTTTTGTGAAAGATCGCAAAACCACTGTTTTGTTGCGCGAAAAATTAAACCATTACGACAACGCCAACAATGTGGATATGGGTGACGCATTGATTTTTTATACAACAACCGACCTAGCTCTGTTAATTTTTTTAGAACCCAAATTTGCCCATCTTTTACGAGCATATCTTCAAGTTCTTTTGGCGCAATACCTTCTGTATAACGACCATCGGCACTAAGTGGAGAAAATATATCCAATCCATTTCTAATTGCTAACTCGTAGTCTTCCGGTCCGCAACCTGGTGCAATATGAACACATGCTGTTCCTTCATCAAGAGCAACAAACGGATCGAAAATAATAGGAACAAAAAAATTTGCAACAAAAGGATGGCGCACCTCAACAGATTCAAACTCTTTTGAAGAAAATTCTTTTACAACAATTTTTTCAACACCCATCGCTTCGCAAAGTTTATCCGCAAGTGCTTTTCCTAGTATTACGATTTTTTCTTGCACGTCTAGCGCAACATATTTAGAATCAGGCTTAAGCGCTACTGCTCGGTTTAAAGGGAGTGTCCATGGTGTTGTAGTCCAAATAAGTAGGCTAACTGGCTTACTTGCATTCGGCAGTAATTGATTGGTTGTTTCATCTTTAAGAGGAAATTGAACATAGATTGATGGATCTTTTCTCTCTTCATAAATAATTTCTGCCGATGCCAAAACGGTTTCACATGAAGTACACCACGGAACCGTCTTGTTTTTTCGTTCGATATATCCACCCTCAACAAACAACCCAAATGCTTGCAAAATAGAAGCTTCGTAGTCTGGATTCATTGTCAAATATGGATTATCCCAGTCCATCAAAACGCCAAGGGCCTTGAACTCTTCACGTTGAATATTAATCCACTTTTTTGCATATTCTCGACATTTTTTTTTCAGCTTTGTTCGAGAAAGACCTGGATTTTCTTGAGTCACTTTCAACTCAATTGGTAAACCATGGCAATCCCATCCAGGCGTAACCGGAACATGAAAGTTAAGCATTCTGCGAGTTTTACAAATAATATCTTTTAAAATTTTGTTGTACGCATGTCCCAAGTGAAGATGGCCATTAGCGTATGGAGGTCCATCGTGCAAAATAAAACGCTCCGATTCTTTGTTGTGAGAAAAGCTTTTTGCGTAAAGATCCTCTGCTTGCCATCTAGCGAGCATTTTTGGATCATTTTCTTTTGCATTCGGTCTAATTGGAAATTCTGTCGTTGGAAGGTTAAGAGTCTCTTTAAAACTGACTTTTTGTTCTGATTTAGCTGACATGGGCAATTCCTCTAAAAATCCCTATTAATCTACTTTTAAGTATACGATTTTGTTAGCTTTTTACCAGCTTACCATCTATACTCTGCATGTATGAAACAGAAAAGAAAATCAAAAACAGCTGTTGGAATTTGGGGATTTGGTATTGTAGGCAAATCTGCTCTACACTATTTCAAATCAAAAAATTGTACTGTAGAGATTTTTGATGCACAACCCATTTCTAAGAAAAATAAAACTTTAATTGCCGACTCCAATGCATCTATAACGCACGATCTGGACCTTTTTTTACAAAAAAATGACCAGATTTTGGCAAGCCCTGGAATTGATGTTTACCCCTATAAAAAATATAAACACAAATGGATAACCGAACTTGATCTCATCCAGCTAAATTTTCATAAACCAATAATTGCGATTACCGGAACTGTTGGAAAAACAACCGTCACACATATGCTTTCTCAGTTGTTAAAAAATTCAGGGTTGAAGGTATTTACCGGCGGCAATATTGGCACCGGAATGCTTGAACTTTTGAATGAAAAACATAAAGATAATGATTGTGCGATTCTTGAAGCGTCCAGTTTTCAGCTCGAACAATGCAAAGAGTTTGCACCAGACGTTGCCATCTGGACGAACTTTTCATCAAACCATCTTGATAGACACAAAACTGCAGAACAGTATTTCCAGGCAAAAAAAAAGATTTTTCAACGCCAAAAAAAAGAACACCATGCCATTTTACCACTTGAAGTTGCTCACCAAAAAAGTACATTTGGTGAAATTAAAAGCACCCTCCTTTTTTTTTCAAAGATGTTAAAACAATCTTATTCGCTGTTTCCACTGTTTACAATAAAAGGTGGGAGCGTTATGCGACATAACAATAAAAAAAAACCTCTTGTTTGCAATAAAAACATTCAAGAGGTTTTTAAATCTGTTACAAATGCATCTTTTGAAGAAAATGGTTTAATCGTGGCCGCTGCTGCACAAATTCTAGAACAACTTTTTGGAAAAACCTTTTTATTTACACAACCAGTTACTCCTCTTCCTCCGCATCGACTTGAATATGTTGCAGCAATGAATGGTGTAACGTTTTACAATGATTCAAAATCAACTACTCCAACGGCAACTGTTGCGGCCGTACAGAAATGCTCTGTTAAACCAATTCTTCTTTTGCTTGGCGGACTAAGCAAGGGAGCGGATCGAGCCCCCATGCTTAAACAAATAAAAAGTCAGGTGAAAAAAATCTATGCCTTCGGTGCCGAACGAACGAAAATACAAGAATGTTGTGAACAACTTAATATTGTATGTTCATCGCTTACAACACTTAAGAAGGCATTTGAACAGACTCTTGCCGAAGCACGTCCCAATGATCTAGTTCTTTTGTCCCCTGCCGGTGCAAGTTTTGACCTTTTTAATAATTATAAAGAACGGGGAGATTTCTTTAAAAAACTTGTTGCTGAATGTGAAAGAAAATAAGGAGAGTATCGCAATGATTTCACCCAAAAAGAATTTTTTAGACCTACAAATATTTCTATCTATCACCCTTACGCTTGTTGTTATCGGTTTTATTTTTATTTACTCTTCAAGCTCTGTGTACGCACTGGAAAAATTCAGCTCCCCTCACTACTTTTTAAAAAAACAGATTATCGGGTTTTTTCTTGGTCTTTTTGCCCTTTGTATTGCTTGGTTTTTTCCCGTCAAAGCAATACAAAAATTAAGTCCGCTTATTTTTTTGTCAACATTAGGACTCACAGCGCTAACAAGAGTTCCAGCCTTTGCGATTAAAATTCACGGATCAAGCCGATGGATAAAACTGTTTGGAATTGTATTTCAACCAAGCGAACTTTTAAAACTGTCTCTTATCCTGTATATTGCCTATTTCCTTGCAAAAAAAGCAAACAACCTAAACTCATTTTGGGGAACCTATTTTCCGCTTTTGCTTATTGTAGGAGCAAGCAGCGCTCTTCTGCTTGGCCAACCAGATTTTGGGCTCACAGTAACACTATGTGCAACAGCTTTTTTACTATTTTTCATTGTCAATATCCCAAAATCATTTTTACTATCAACTCTTGCGCTGCTACTGCCAATTGGAACAACCCTGATTTATTTAAAGCCATACCGTTTCAAGCGTATTTTAACTTTTTTAAACCCCTGGGCTGATCCAAAAGGAGCAGGCTTTCAGATTATTCAATCGCTCATTGCAATTGGCTCGGGAAGTTTTTGGGGGGTTGGCATTTCAAATTCTCGCCAAAAGTTTTTTTACTTGCCAATGCAACATACTGATTTTATTTTTTCAATTATCGCAGAAGAAACCGGGTTTATTGGGGCTCTGTGTTTGATCATGTTGTATATTTCGTTCGCTTACTTTGGTATAAAACTTTCTCTAAGACTCAAAAACCCGTTCGCACTTCTTGCGACACTAGGTTTTATAAATTTAACCAGCTTACAGGCAATCATTAATCTTGCTGTTACCACTGGCCTTGTTCCTACAAAAGGAATCGGGCTTCCGTTTGTTAGTTACGGAAGCACCGGCCTTGTATGCAATCTTGCAATGATTGGTCTGATTATTAATTTTGTGTATTCAGATAAATGATTGTTATCCCTAAAAACAACGAATCAAATTATAAACCATCTGCCAATAGATACAAAGTACTTACAAATGCCCTTTCCTTAGGTTCTGTTGACATTTCAAAATTTGAGATGAAGTTTTTGCTCCTTCTCCGCACACCCTGTGCTTGTCGAAGGGTATGTAAAAAGTCATTATAAAAAAAGTTTTTTTAAAAAGTAGCAGTTCACATCTTCATGAAAACTACTTATAATTAAATTGGAGTTTACATACCCTTCGACAAGCTCAGGGTGTGCGGGAGGAGAAAAAAGCCCCTAAAAAAGCTTCTTGTTTAACTTTGCATGTCGTCTGTTTCTATAACAATATCGCAGTAGTTATAACCATCTATTTTTTTGTATAACACTGTTTTGTATTTTTTTTCCCAACCTATTTTTGTTAATTCAAAACCCGTACTCCGCTTTAGTTGTGATGTTGTACAATAATAATCGTGCAACATTTTTAGATCTGGAAAACACCTCGAATCTTCTTTAATATCTGGTGCAAAAAAGTTGCATATCCAGATCACGATTCCTGAAAAACTTATTTTTGATTCTTTTATCGTTTTTTCTTCTATGTCTTTTTTTATTTTATTTTTTATT
>Ga0114925_10000295_pt1 | contig 20979 bp, 21 predicted proteins | sample SumtaG_2_FD_87287 | JGI IMG/M metagenome (GOLD analysis project Ga0114925, IMG submission 87287) | Deep subsurface microbial communities from Indian Ocean to uncover new lineages of life (NeLLi) - Sumatra_00607 metaG | ecosystem: Environmental > Aquatic > Marine > Oceanic > Sediment | place... | reverse complement strand
CTCATCAACTGCTGCAATGCATTCCGTTTCAGATGTGATATTCATAAGAGCACCACGTATAGCCTGATCAAGCATCCCATCCTGTAGCGTGAATCTTTCCATGTGAGGGAGCGCCTCACCCGCTGGACGTAATCGTCTACGTACTGTCTCTTCGTTTACATCTTTCAGTTGTACTGCCGATTCTTGAGAAAATGGACCGATCGCTGTTCTCGTCAGTGACTCCATAACAGCTGATGTACCAACCGAGGCGGCAAGATCACGACCAATAGCACGAATAAATGTTCCTGACGAACACACAACGTCACACAAAAGCCTTGGCCACTCATAGTGAACGATATTCAACTCATCAATGCGGACACGCTTTGGTTGGATCATTATATCTCGGCCTTTTCTCGCTATTCGATAGGCACGCTGTCCATTTACGTGTACCGCTGAGTAGTCACACGGCTTTTGGAGAATCTCACCACAAAAACCTTCACGTGCCTCGAATAGCTGCTCGATGCTCGGACACACTGGGTGTTCTTCCATACAGACATCTGTCTCGAGATCATCTGAAGGACTTGAACGACCTAACAGAAAGACTGCAGAATAGGCTTTTGGAAGATCATGAATGAAATCAACGAGTTTTGTTGCATACCCCACACACACAACCATGACACCTGTGGCAAGTGGGTCAAGTGTTCCAGCATGCCCAACTTTTTTCTGCTTCAACGCTGAAGCGACAATATCCACCACCTTGCGAGAAGTAACCCCACACGGCTTATCAACTATTATAAAGCCATCCACGCAGTAAACCCTCGTCTAAAAAAGCCATGTCTGGCACAATCTCGAGTATACCTCTAAAAGTAGATTTCCGAGGTTGACTTGTCGACTCTCCTGAGAGCGCTGGGCTCATGACTGGGGAACGGCGACACGTCGGGATACAATATTATTATGCGTCCTCAGTTCTTAGGTCCGTATCAACTTCTATCCCGACTCGGCCATGGAGGGATGGGGGCCGTCTATGAGGCAGTTGAACAACGCAGTGGCCAAACGGTTGCCATCAAAGTCCTGGCCGCACACCTTGCAGACGACGCTGGCGTTCGAGGACGTTTTCAGACAGAAATTGAAACGCTCAAAAGCCTTAAGCATGCAGGCATTATCCAGTTACTGGCATATGGGGAAGAAGATGGCCACCCATACTTTGCAATGGAGTTAGTTCGCGGTCAGGCACTCGACAAAATCCTAAAGGCAGGAAAACGCTTTTCATGGGAAGAGGTGATCACGCTCGCATCGGCCGTCACCCGCGCCTTAAAAGTGGCCCATGATAGTGGAGCGATTCACCGTGATTTGAAACCTGCGAACCTGCTCGTTCCAGCCGAAGGTACTCTTGCCGATGTAAAACTTGCTGACTTTGGGATTGCCAAATTCTTTGGTGCGACCGGACACACTGTTGTGGGAAATGTGGTTGGTACTGCTGAGTACATGGCTCCTGAACAGGCGGCTGGAAAAAACGTTGACGCACGTTCAGACATTTATTCTCTCGGTCTCGTCCTGTATGCCATGGTAACAGGAAAGCCTCCGTTTCGCGCATCACACTACACCGAAGTCATGCGCATGCAGCAGACAAAACCACCACCGCCACTCACCGGGGTTGTGCCAGATCTTCCTGAAACAGTCGATCGCCTCATTCAGCAGATGCTTGAAAAAAGGCCCGAGGACAGGCCCGCAAGTGCTTTGGCACTTGGCCGGCTTCTTGATGCTGTTCATGAAGCGGTCCAAGAAGAAACACGCGCACGAAACATTCAAGACACTGAGATATCACTCGATCCTGATAACACATCGCTCGCGAGCGCACCGAGTGATGCTACCATGAGTATCACAACGGACCAGCCAGCAGTATCAGACAATGCACACCTCCTGTCTCCAACCAAAGGAGGCACCGCATCACCTGCCCCCGCAATGGATCCAACCAAACAGGGTGATACGACTGAGCACAAACACGATACTGAAGCCAGCCAAACGACACAAATTACTCCAGGACGCAAAACTCAGCATATCTCAATTGAACGTGAGCGACTTCTTGCTGAGGCACGAGAAAAAAAGATTCAGCGTCGTGAGCATTGGATGCATACAGGGACCGGAATTGGGCTCTTACTGATTCTCCTGACTTCAGGATACCTCCTCCTTCGTCCCGCATCAGCTGATAGGCTTTTTGAGAACATTGAAGACACCGTTGTTGGGTCTCTTGAACCGCTCGACGGAATGAAACAAGCAGAGCGATTTATCGACGAATTCCTAGAACGCTTTCCAGATGAACCCCGCGTTGAATCCGTTTACCGCATGAAAGAACAGATCCAGATTGATCGACTCCAAAAGCGATCAAACCTTCGGCAACGCCGCAATAAACCCCCATACCTCCGCATCGAACGTGAGTATCGAAAGGCAATAGCCATTGACGATCCTTCTGAACAACTCATGGCCCTGCAGTCCATTCTAAAAATGAGTACACAAGACCTCGAAGCACCCATTGGCACACAAGACAACGATGAACTCCAAGGTGACATCACTTTATGGAAGGGCCTTGTGCAACTTCGGATTAAGCAGGTTGAAGATTTAGTTCAGGCTGACAATATGGCAAACACAAAGACGAGCAATTCTCAAAACATCAAAGAAGAAAATGAGCACCAAAACCAACAATGACTCTCGCCCTCATAGCCACTCCGCATTCAACCATGCAAAAAGATTGATTCCAGGAGGAGTGAACTCCCCTGCAAGAGCATTCGGTGGGGTTGGAGGAGAGCCTATTTTTTTTGCGAGCGCCCAAGGACAATACCTCACAGATGTCGATGGTCATTCCTACCTTGATTACATCGGGTCATGGGGTCCAATGATTCTTGGTCACCGTCACCCTCGAGTCATTGCAGCTATTGAGAGTGCCTTGGCCACTGGCACAAGTTATGGCGCTCCAACAGAAGCCGAAACACACCTCGCTCAGCTCATAATCGATTGTGTTCCGAGTGTAGAGAAGGTTCGTTTAGTAAGCAGCGGGACCGAAGCAACAATGAGTGCTGTTCGACTTGCGAGAGGCTTCACCAGTCGCGAACGAATTGTGAAATTTGCTGGAAACTATCATGGCCATGCTGATAGTCTTCTGGTGGCAGCCGGCTCATCCGCTGCGACACTTGGTGTGCCCGATTCTCCTGGCATCACACAAGGAACCGCTCAGGACACCATCGTTTTAGAGTACAATGATGTCGAACAACTAGAGACACTCTTTGCAACACAAGGCGATTCGATTGCAGCAGTTCTTCTTGAGCCTGTTGTAGGGAACATGGGCCTCGTTGTGCCAACCAAAGAATTTTTGACGGCAGCTCGACGCGTCACGGAGCAATGTGGGGCGCTCCTTGTTTTTGATGAAGTGATGACTGGCTTTCGCCTCGCTCTTGGCGGGGCTCAGGAAATTCTTGGTTGCACTCCAGATATCACAACACTCGGCAAAATAGTTGGAGGTGGCCTTCCACTTGCAGCCTATGGGGGGCGAGCTGACATTATGGATCACGTGCTACCAGCCGGAAAAGTCTTTCAGGCAGGCACGCTTTCAGGCAATCCGCTCGCTGTGGCAGCCGGCACAGCAAGACTTGAAGAACTTCGAAAACACTCACCCTATGCGCAACTCGAACGCCATGGAGCCCAACTCGAGGATGGCTTTCGGCATGCTGCTCTCGACAACAATATCCCTGTATGGATCGCACGTGTTGGAAGCATGATGACAATGTTTTTTCAAAATGAGCCGGGCGGTACGCCTGTGACTGGTTGGGAAATTGCTTCCCAATCCAACACAAAACGGTATGCCACGTTTTTTTGGGAAATGATTCGACAGGGCATTTACATGCCATGCAGTCAATACGAAGCACTGTTTTTTTCAAGCATGCACACTGATGATAATATCAAAAAAACCGTTCATGCCGCACACCAAGCCTTGTCGGCACTCAAGTAGTCTTACATACCCGCGTGATCACTCATGCCTCATGAGCCTTTAATTTTGTGATGACCGTTCACATGAAAGTCAATCAGAAGCGGAAGATGATCACTGGCCACTTTTGAAAGACTCGTTTTCACAATACGTGCCCAACGCACCTTGAGTGGTCCTCTTGCAAACGCCTTGTCGAGCGAGCCGACGGCCAACCAAGACGGAAAACTCTTAAAGCGACTCACCGGATGCGTCACTTGCATAAACCCCTGATCCGACAAGTGCTGCTGCCACAGTGAATCACGCCAGTCATTAAAATCACCAACCACAAGCGTTGGAAGTGTGTCTAATGAAGGGAAGAGAGCATGCCCTGTCAGTCTTTCGATCTGCCATTGACGTTCTTTTTCCATCAAACCAAGGTGCGTATGAATAAGATGAATTGATCCTTCAGGCGAATCAATGAGAAGTAACTGAGCTCCCCGTGGCTTCCGACTCCCTTTGCGAAGCGACAGTCGGTGTCGGCTCATCATTGGCCAGCGCGAAAGAACAAGATTGCCATAGGACCCATTCCCTACCCGCACATTCGCCTGAAACATTGACTGACATCGAAAGTAGCTCGCAAGGAGGCGAGGCTGATCATCAAAATCACTCCTGTGAACATGACGATCGACTTCCTGCAGGCAGATAATGTCAGGATTCTCTGCCTCAATCGTATCGATAATGCGTTGAAGCGAGTACCGCCGATCCCGTCCTCCAATTCCTTTGTGAATATTCCAACTTAAAAGTCGCATTTAGCTTGCTCAAGAAAGGCCAACACACCATTTTACGCTTCTGGATCCAAGAACACTGATTTTTCATTATCATACGCTTTTGGGAAATCCGTTATCTTTTTTTGTAGAGTTAACTCTCTGCGCAATTACACAACCAAACCCTATGAGGTCCTCTCATGGCATCCATGTATCGCACCATCCTTTTTCTGATCGCAGCTTTCTTGTGTGCAACGTCTGGGTTTGCTGCCGAACCAACCAATATCGTTTTGATTGTTGCGGATGACCTTGGTTGGGGAGAACTTGGGTGCTATGGACAGGAAAAAATACGCACCCCACATATTGACCAACTTGCCCGAGAAGGAACTCGCTTCACTCAGTTTTATTCCGGTGCACCTGTCTGTGCACCGGCTCGCTGTGTACTGATGACAGGACTTCACCTCGGACATGCTGAAGTTCGTGGCAATCGTCAAGCAAAACTAGCCTTTCCAGAATTCACAGAAGGCCAATACCCGCTCCAGCCAACAGCAGTCACATTTCCAAAATTGTTACAGCAGGCTGGCTATGCAACAGGCGCCATGGGGAAATGGGGCCTTGGCCCCGTTGGGAGTACTGGTGATCCAAACAAACAAGGCTTCGATTTGTTCTTTGGATACAACTGCCAAGCGGTCGCTCACAGCTTTTATCCCGCTTCCCTGTGGCGCAATGATGAACGCATTGAGATTAACCAGAACCCGATCCCTGGGCATGCAAACAACCTGACGGTGAAGTGCGAATGAAGGATTGGATTGCTGAAACATATGCCTCTCGCCCCATTGTCGCGGAGGCAGAACAATTCATCACGGATCATGCAGAAAAACCCTTTTTTCTGTACTTGCCTTTTACCGAACCACACGTTGCGATGCATCCGCCCATCGACACTGTGAATCGATTTCCAGAATCATGGGATGAAATTGCGTATCGAGGGGGCAATGCCTACCTTCCACATCCACGACCACGAGCGGGATATGCTGCCATGATTGCAGAACTCGATGACCATGTTGGAAGAATCATAGACACCCTCAAAAAAAATAATCTTATGGACAAGACAATTATTTTGTTCACAAGTGACAATGGCACCACTCATGAAGGCCGGAATGAACCAGACTTTCATATTGGGGGTGTCGACGCCACATTTTTTAATAGCACAGCGCATTTAAGGGGCTATAAGGGCAGTGTGTATGAAGGTGGACTTCGTGTTCCATTGATTGTCCGCCTGCCAGATCAACAGCATGCAGGCCGTGTGATTAACACACCAGCATGGTTTCCGGATATTTTTCCAACAGTCTGCGATATCACACGTGTTACACCGCCCAACAGACTCGATGGCACCAGCCTGTGGGGGCTCTTAAAGAACAACCGTTCTCTAGAAAAACGCCCCTCACCGCTCCTCTGGGTATTTCCAGAGTACGGAGGTCAAATGGCAGTGAGAATAGGTGACATGAAAGTTGTGCGTCGCAACCTGAAAAACAAACGCGCCCAACCGACGGCATGGGAGGTCTATGATCTTGCAAATGATCCAAGCGAATCTTCGGACATTGCAAAAGAACGGCCTGATATCGTGAATCAAGCGGTCAATCTACTTCTCCAACAGACATCTGATAATCCAGTGTTCCCAATGCCGAAGCCGGATGTTGGGAGTAAGTGACCCCAGAAGACACAACACGATGTGTCCCTTCAGCAAATGATTTGAAGAGCATGAACCAGTGAGAGCACGAACGTTTTGACCGTGGCAGTGATATTTCCTGTTGTCGCTGCCTCGCCATCACTCATCATTGTTCATCATGCGATGGCTCAAGTGGTCACTGATTTGCGTCTCATTCATTCGATACAGAAACCACTCCTTCAGATGCTGCGCATGATACTTTTCTTCATACACTTTCTGGGCATTGATATTCCAATCAAGGGCCGTCCACTCCACTCGTCCACATCGTCGTTGGCCAGCCAACTCAATCGCTTTATCTAAAAGGGCGCGACCAATGCCTTGCCGCCTAAACGGCTCGCGCACGAACACATCCTCAATATAGAATGTTGGTCGGGCCAGAAAACTGGAATACGTTTCGAGAAAAATCGCGTACCCCACTGGTTCGTCTGAAGAGTGCACGAAAGCCAGCCATGCCTCAATGCGTGGTGCTTCACCAAATGCATCCTCAATTAATCGAGCCTGTGCCGATGCATCAGGTGGAACGAGTTTTTCAAATACTGCAAGTTCAACAACAAGCTGAATAAAACCAGTCGCATCTGCTCGACTGGCTGGACGGATATGAAAAGTGCCTGATTCCATCAGCGCAGAACAACCCTTCATCGCTTTCCGCGACAACGTCTGTCAGGGAAGCCCAACCGTCATCAAGTTTTGCTTCCCATTCTGATCCTGCATGAGGACCAGCAACGCAGCATCACTGTGAAGATCCATCTCGAGGAGTCCATCTAATGAGTCAATTGTCTCATACGGTTGACCTGCAGTCCCTCCACCACGCACTGGTTCAACTAACCCTGGCGCTTCCGCAAGGCCGTGTGTTGGAATCTTCATGACACCCCGAGCAGAATTGCTCAAAAGCAGATATTCCTGACCATCGCGTTCGTAAGCAACCATATCGAGAGGCCGATTGCGGTTTCCCAGTTCAGCTACTGTGGTTGCATTGACACGATCGGCATCTCCCCCCAACTCACTCACAGGTATCTTAACGAGAGGAGTGCAAATGTATGCACCTACGATTGTTGGCTCACCATCAATCATGAGAGGAACAAACGTTCGCATCGCTGACGTCTCTTCTTCACGACCATGGGCAGCATGATAAATCTGAACACCAATTCCACGCTCTTGATCAGCGAACGGAAAACTAAGCTCACGGACTGATGATGATGCTACTGCATCACGAAGCCCCGAAACCAGCAATTTGTTTTCAAAGAACGCAAGGTCGGTAATGGCATCTTGCCGAGGATTACGGGTTCGTCTTCCCGTTTTCACCACTTTATCTTCAGGAGCATCATCCAATACTGCCTTTGAAAAGAAACACTTCTTCAGGTTCAGAACCTCTAGCTGATTGCCTCCAGTCACCATCACAATCATCGGCTGCGTATCAGCTGAAACTGCCAAGAATGCTGTTCCTGTTCGAGGATTGACAACAAGATCATGAACGGTGACGTCTTGAGACGCTGTCTGAGTTGCAAGCCTCCCCGACAGATCTTGGATGGCAATGGGAGCGCGGTCGGACTCGCGGTTTTGATCAGCTGTTGCTACGGCAAACACTGTGGCCGCCTTGGCATCGCCAATAAACAGGATGTCATCAGGACCAAAGGCAAGAGTTGTAGCTGATGCAAGATCCACACTTCCTTCCTGCATTCCCCAGTGCTCATGAGCATCCAGACTTCTGCAAGACAAAGCCGCCAACACCACAACTGCCATGACCAGATGGAACGCTGTTCGATTAAACATTAAAAACCCCTACGTGAAGTGTGCTGAGACAGATCCAACAGCATGTAGCATACCACCATCAGTCGTCAAAAAAGAAAAAACGTGGGTTTCTCGTTTTGGCACCCCCACAGACGTGTCTTGCCTTCAGTCACCAAGCAGCAAAAGGGGATTTATCGACTGTTCCTCTTCCATGCAATCCATAGAATACAGCCTCGATTGATTTAGACAGCACGTGTAGATAAGGGGGCTCAGACATGCTTGTGACGCGAAAACAAATTTTCTACACCCGTGATACCTGGTTTGTCATGCTCTTCGCGTGTGGACTCATGGGATTCCAAACGCGGATGACGCACGCCGACTCGCCATCTGATAGCCCATCTCAAACGTCTGAAAATGATCCCGTCATGCAACAGGAAATAGCCGACTATTCTGGTTCATGGAAGGTTATTTCTATTACAGCCAATGGCGAAACAACGTTTGAGGAAGAACGCGTAATTGTTCTTGAGAATCATACTGATGGCACATGGATCCTGATGATCGATGGACAAGAAAAAATGCGAGGGACGCATCGCCTTTCGCCACTGGCCAATCCGAAGGAAATCGATATTGAAATAACATCTGGAGATGAACAGGGAGTCACGTTGAAGGGAATCTATGACATGCGTGACAACACACGACGACTATGCGTGCGTGGCCCAGATGGATGGCGACCTCAGGAATTCACAGGTGCTACTGGCAGTGAGTGTGTGCTGATTGAGTTTGAGCGTCAGGAGTCTTCTGATTTTTAGCTGCCTGCCTATCACCCGACATCTAACGATCTTTACTGATTGTTCCGCGTTTGGAAGGAAACGCTGATCGAATTAGCGCAGGCCGATTGGTGGTGATACCAATGGCTCCAAGATTCGCAAAGAACCTGGCGTCAACAGGTGCGTCAACCGTCCACACATGAAATTCCTGAACACCACCATCGAACAGCTGTTGCACAAAGTCCTTATTCAATATGTCGCGCCGCCCCTTGAGTCCAACTCCATCAGCCTTGCAACGATTCACAACCGCGACGATTTCTAATGCGGTTGGTCTCCAGACATGATCATCTGGCTTTCCCCTCTTGAAATCTGTTAACCAGTGAACTTTTATGCCGGGAAGCCTCTCCTTACATGCAGTAACGACGTGTTCATCAAACGCTATCAGAATCAGAGCGCTTTGAGGTGTTGGTGACTTTTCCACCACCCACGCAAGCGGCTCAATGATTTCTACCCCTGACTTCAACTCGATATATATTTTTTTTCCAGCCGGCACTGACAAAAGAACATCATCAAGCGTACAGCATCGTTCTCCCTGGAACGAAGGATCTTTCCAACGGCCAAAATCAAGGTCTTGCAATTCCTCAAGTGTCGCAGATGAAATATCCCGATTCACTCCACATGTTCGCTGTGTATTAGCATCATGGACACAGACGATGCGCCGATCTTTTGTGAGACGAAAGTCTCCCTCAATAGCATCTGCATTCTGTTCCCATGCAAGGCGAAATGCTGCCATCGTATTTTCTGGCGCATCGTACGATGCGCCACGATGAGCAGTGATCATCTGACACTCTCCATGAGTTCCAGTCCATACAATACAACACACGACAACAATACCATTCAAGCTTTTATGCATCAGAGATCTCTCTGTTGTGAAGCAAAACGCACTTGAATACCTACCGCATCAATTCCGGTGCAAGCCACACGCCCCAATCGGAAGCCTTCCCGTCACCGCCATCCTCCGTTATCAGAACAATATCCTGCACATCTGACACATCGATATCGAACGCTTGCGTTTTCCCTGGAATGAGAACCCGTGAACGGAAGATCTCCATTCCATCTGCTTCAATACGAAAAGCAACAGACCCGCCTCGCTGGGTTGGCAATCCACACGCCCCGTGCAATCGCTTCCATTTTTTCTTGAGTGAATATGCATAACGACTTGGTGCGTGGGCATAGATTCCAGATTGATACAGTTTTCCTGCCGATTCAATAACGGCCTCTCGCCGAGGCAGATAATCGTACGCAGGCTGAAGCCAGCCAACCTTTGCATCAGTTGCCTGACACTGGGACAAGGAGACGCGATCCACACCTGCGTTCACGGCCCCCGGAACGACAGCGCCCCGTCGCTGTCTTCCGTCAAGGATGGCCTTTGCATACAACGCTGCTGGGCCTTGATCGGGTGCAAACTGAGCTGCATGCGTTGGTCCCTGTGCAGAAAGCTCATCAAAAAAGGCTTGAAGCTCAAACAACACCTGCATTGTTTCAATATTTACACGACCATCTGACTCAACGACATACGGCTGTTGAAGCGATGCAGTCGCACCGTTTGCATGACATGCTACGATCCGCAGCTGTGCCTTCTTGTGAGGAACGAGTGCCGTGCACTCGAGTGTGAACCGCCCATCCTTCGAGGGCACTGCTGAAATTGTATGTGCGTCATAATCACTCCCTCCATCAGGATCCAGATAGCCAATCACAGCATAGATTGGTGGTCTACCGATGACACGCCCTGAAACAGAAAAGCCTTTGTGATTCTCTATCGGCTTCGCGACGAGCGAGGAAAACGAACACGTTGGCTCCGACGAGAAGGCCTTCACAGAGCCTGAAAACTGGGGATGTGACGTTAGCCGGAGCGCGTGGGCAAGCGTCAAAAAAGAACCACGACCTTCATTCCTGATTTCATCTCCATACGTACGATTACCACTGCCCATCAGTGCTGTTCCGTGGATCTGTTCATCAGGACGAGCTTTGCAATGCGGGAGGCCGAGTGCATGACCGAGTTCATGAGCAATGCCTCCAATAAAAATTGAGTTATGTTTTCCGAGAGAAATACGACCGTACTGAGCGTCATAAATGAGCGGTGCTGTACGAGAAAGATTCATGACATCTAACTCTGGGGAGTCGAGTTGCCAGGCTGTGCCACGCCGCCAATCACCTCCTGCATAATATGGACTTTTATGACGAAATATTCTTTTTTCTGAATTCCACTCTGAGAGATTCGTGAAAATCATAATGGTCTCTTTATCAATATCGATTCCTTTTGCTCGAAGCACCGGCAAACACTCTTTACGAATTCGATTGCCATCCCCGACAGCATAATCTTCCCAACGACCCTCACCGATTACTTCGTGAATGACAAGCTTTCCTGTCTCTGACCGATCAAGACAAATTGACTGTGGGCCAAAGCCGTGACGCTGCATCTCGCGACGATAAAACTGTTGTATCGATGTGAGCATACGGTCCAGGCGTTCGTGTTGTTGCACTGGAAAATCTCGATCACGAACCCTCCACGCAATAATATGGAGACGCCTATTTCCGATTTCCGGAAAATCGTTTTGCCACGCAGTCAAGATAGAATTCGCAGCATGCACTTGTGCGAATGGTTCAACAGCACCAGCATGACACGTGAACAACCAAACTGCCAAAAGCAGAGGAAGAACACTCCGGACGAGGGATACGAAGCCGAACGTCTTCATGAAATTGTCTCTTTCGTTATCTCAAAACGTTGATCTCTAGCAAGATGTGTGACGTCCTCACGAAGAACATCTCTCAGGCCTGTCGGGCAGTCTCAATCCGATCCAGAATGGTGGCAATAACATCACGATCACTGGCCGGCCTGCGTGGACTCTCGGGATGGGTCTCGTCACTGGTAAGCTTACCTCGAATGAGCAAGGCCATCGCCATTGAGTGTTTGTAGGCTGGTACTGGTGGACGAAATGCAAAGTCTCCAAGTGCCTGGAGCGCATCATCCAATTCATCAAAACGGCAGTCTCCGGCAGCCCACCAGGCATCTCGTTGGGCGAATGCTTCAGGAAAGGCTGTTGATAATCCAAGCAGCCAGTCACTCCCATACCGCACCATATCAATAGCGAGATCATTGCCGGTGAAAACATGAAAATCCGGTCGCACCTGATTTCGAACTACCAATCGCTGCCATTCCAATTGCCTGGACAACGAAGAGTGCTTGGCTCCAAGGCAGTTGGAAATCTGGAGCAGCTCCCCGTACGACTCAATGGAAAGAATCCGACCACAGGCCGCAAACACAGTACTCAACTCGAAAGCAATAAATCGGTCAACGATTGCTGCTAGTTGCTTGTACTTGTCCATCACGTCTTTTTCAGTTCCTGCCGAGAGACCCCACGATGGAAAAATCACTGGCACCCCCCCTGATTCCTCGATCATTCCAAACTGCTCTCGATACGCTTCACGATTGAACGCATCGCCATCGTGATCGGCAACACAGGCTCCAGCAACAAACTCTTGAGAACCGAGTGTCTCGTGGGTACATCGAAGCACGTCTCGACGAGTAGCATTATCGATGAGTTGCACATATCCAGTATCCATGTTGACCGCAGGAGTGATACCAGCCTCGGCAGTTCGTGCGAGATGCGCCGCAAAGGCATTCCAGTCAATGCGATGCTGAGCAGAGTAGGGTAGTAGAACTGCAGAAATACCCCGAATAACTCTTTCACGATTGATAAGTCGTGTGGGATCGAAGTGAGAAGTGTGCGTTGGTATCATATCATCTCCATGTAGCTCTCTAAGATACCTCTTTCATCAAACACTGTGAATTATCCTCGAGTTGCCCGCTTTCGCACTGTGGCTGACCTTCGCGACCACTGTAAATGCCTGGATGCACCAATTCCATTTGATGACACGGTGCTTTCAGCAGAACAATCCTCACCGATGGCGTCTCCATACTTGATTGGATCTCGCAGTGTTGGAAATCGCTGGTGTATTCACCCCATGGAGGGTTGGGACGCAACGCCAGATGGCCAACCAACACCAACGGTGCTTCGACGGTGGCGTCATTTTGGTGAAAGCGGCGCAAAACTGATTTGGGGTGGTGAAGCGATAGCCGTCGTACCGGAGGGCAGGGCCAATCCTCGCCAACTCTGCAGCACGTCCTGCCAGACAGAGGGCCTCGCGTTGCTTGTAGATACAACTCGTAACGCGCATAAAGAATGCTTCGGTTCCGACGATGATCTCCTAATCGCCGTACAACTCACCCATTCCGGACGTTTTTCTCATCCAACCAGTGGGGTACGACAACCCCGTATTGCCTACCACCATCCCGTTTTGGATGGTCATCATCATATTGACCCGCATGATGATTCCTGCGTGCTGACTGACAGTGACATCGACACACTTATTGATGCCTATGTCACGTCGGCACAGCATGCTGCCAGTGCCGGGTTCGATATGGTGGATATCAAAGCATGTCATGGCTACTTGATACATGAATTTCTTTCAGCCAGACGGCGTTCTGGTACCTATGGCGGTACTTTCGAAGGTCGCACTCGACTCCTGCGAACAATTATCGAACGGGTCAAGGATGCATGCCCTCATCTGCTCATCGGCGTGCGGCTTTCGTTGTTTGATACGGTTCCGTGGCGGAAAGTAGAAGATCATGGAGCACCATATCCTTTTGACGGGAACACGCCGTACGACTGTGGGTTTGGCGTTGACGAGGCAAATCCTCTTGAGATGGATCTTGAGGAACCGATTCGTCTTCTCCAAGAACTCCGTGATATTGGTGTGTGTGCAGTAAATGTATCTGCTTGCAGCCCCTATACCGTTCCACACATGCAGCGGCCTGCCATCTTTCCCCCATCCGATGGCTACCCACCACCTGAAGATCCATTAGTCGGCGTGTGGCGACTGCTGCATGCCTCTCATCAAGCAAAACAAGCGGTACCTGATCTGCCTTTCATTGGCTCAGGGTATACGTACCTTCAAGACTATCTGGTGCATGCAGCACAAGCCGTTGTTCGCGCGGGATGGATTGATGCTGTTGGACTCGGCCGAATGGTCCTGTCATACCCACACCTTCCAGCAGATGCCTTGAGCGGTCAGGGCCTGTCCCGAAAGGGTGTGTGCCGAACATTCTCTGACTGCACAACAGCACCTCGCCATGGATTCAGGAGCGGATGTTATCCACTTGATGACTTTTATAAATCCCTTCCGGAAGCAGAAATGATCAAGCAGATCAAATCAAAAAATTGACACGTGTTCGCAAAACAAAACAACTTTTAGTCATTTAGCCATACATAACGTATTCTTGTAGTCTGTTTGCCAGCTACTGTTTTTACATGGAACCATGGAATACCTCATGAGTGATTCATCTCCTGCTGAACATGACATTGATGCTTCTGTTTATCACACAATCGTCTCAACACGGCCTCGTCGAGGATCTCCAGAAACCGATGCATTTCTCAAAGCCGTCATCAAGACTGGAGCGAGCGATCTTCATGTACGAGCTGGGTGCTCACCTCGTGTTCGCATAGATGGCACGCTGCGCCGAGTGGAACGCGAACCACTCCCAGTCGAAGAATTTGAAGCCCGTGTCCTTAGCATTCTTGATGATGATGAACAACAAATGCTTATCTCGAAAGGCTCTGTCGACATCGCCTATGATCTTGATGCTGAATGCCGTTTTCGAATCAATATTTTCAGGCAAGAGTCTGGGCTTTCCATTGCAGCACGATTGATTCCTCGTGAGATCCCATCGTTTGACCAGTTAAATCTTCCACCGATCCTTCGTCAGATTGCTGATGTCCAAAGGGGGCTGATTCTTGTAGCCGGTGTTACAGGAAGCGGCAAAAGCACGACCATGGCATCCATGCTTGACCATATCAATGAGTCACGCCCAGAACATATTCTGACAATTGAAGACCCTATCGAGTTTCTGTTCACTGAAAAAAAATGTGTTATCAATCAACGTGAAGTCCACATTAATGTGCCAGACTTTGCGACGGCACTTCGGGCCATGGTGCGCGAAGATCCTGACGTGGTACTGATCGGTGAGATGCGAGACGCCGAAACGTTTCGTGCAGCGCTACAGGCTGCAGAAACTGGACATCTGGTCTTTGGTACTGTTCATGCCGCAAGATCAGCACAGGCCATTGGTCGAATACTTGGACTGTTTCCGGAAGAGGAACAGTCGGCGGTACGGCAATCACTCGCTTTCAATCTTCAAGCTATTATCTGCCAGCAGTTGTTGAAATCGAAACAACCAGACATTCGCAGAGTGCCCGCCTGTGAAGTCATGATTGCGACCCCAATCATCCAAAAACTCATCTTGGAAGATCGAGACACGGAAATGACAGAAGTGATTGACTCCGGTGACGGTGGCATGATCGGCTGGACAGAAACGCTCTATCAACTCTGTAAAAAAGGGCTTGTCGAGGAAACAGAAGCCTGTGAGATCGCCCCGAATGCTGAAGCACTACGCATGCGTTTAGCTGGCATTCAGTCCGCATCTCGAGGCATTGTCGGCTAGCAAACAGGTCCGCCGCTCAGCATCGCAGACTGATTCCAAGGACGAACAAATGGATATATTCTGGAATTTCTGGATCAAACTCTGGCCTCATATCCTCGGAGCATCGATTCTGGCAATCAATAGCTTTGCGTCAGCTCATGCAATACTGGTGAAGCGCGACACACGCAGCACCATCGGATGGGTTGGCCTCATCTGGCTATCCCCAGTGTTTGGGGCCATTGCCTACGCCATTTTCGGAGTCAACCGAATTCGCTCCCGTGCAAGTCAACTGCGCGCCGGCCTCATCACTGTTGCCCATGAGTTACGTCAGTCCGTACCATCCGCGCAGTTTCTTCAGCATGCGATTGGCCCTGATGACTTCCCCCTTCGGTCGCTTGAGCGACTGGTTGGAAGCGTCACTGGCCGGGAGCTCTGCAAAGACAACAACATTCGTCCACTCATGGGAGGTGATGAAGCCTATCCACAAATGCTGGACTGTATTAATCGTGCAAAACGAAGCATTGGTCTGTCTTCTTATATTTTTGACAATGATCCCACCGGGAATCTATTTGTTCAGGCTCTCGCGGGAGCGGTGCGACGCGGCGTGGAAGTTCGCGTATTAGTTGATGGCATTGGATCGCGATACACCTGGCCTTCAATTATCAATGTACTCACACGAGCTGGCGTTCGGGCTGATCGCTTTCTACCCACCAGCGTTCCGATCTACTTTCCCTATGCAAATCTTCGGAATCATCGAAAGATCATGGTCATCGATGGCGAGAGCGGATTTACCGGAGGACTTAATATTCGTGATGGCTGCTGGTTAGCCCATCATCCCAAACACCCAGTCCAAGACATGCATTTTGCGTTGCAGGGACCCATTGTTGCTCACTTGCTGGAGGTTTTTCTGGAAGACTGGGCGTTTGCTACTGGAGAAGTATTGGCTGGTGATCATATTGACGGATACTTTCACCAGGCCTGGCAGCCAAAGATATTTCCTGCAGGACATGGCCTTGCCAGAGGCATTCGCTATGGTCCGGACGACCCACTGATTGGACAAATCAAATTGGTGCTTGTCGGCGCATTGGCAACAGCCCAAAAATCTGTGCGCATCATGACGCCGTACTTCTTACCTGACGATGCCGTATGTCAGGCGCTTGACGTCGCTGCAATGCGAGGCGTTCAGGTCGATATCGTTCTGCCATCACAAAACAATCTCGCACTTGTTGGATGGGCATCCACGGCTATGCTCTGGCAGGTTCTCCAACGCGGGTGCAATATATGGATGTCACCACCACCCTTCGATCACACGAAAATCATGGTCATTGACAAATCATGGGCTCTCTTTGGAAGTGGCAACTGGGATGAAAGAAGCATGCGGCTCAATTTTGAATTCAATGTTGAGACCTACGACCGTGATGTTGCTCGACGGCTTGATCAGCACATTGCAGATGTTATCGCCCGATCGACTCCACGAACACTTGACGATGTTGATGCAAGAAGCTTCCCCGCACGCCTTCGAGACGGCATCGCCCGTCTGTTTGCTCCCTATCTCTAAATGTGGTGAGGCTGTGCGTACTGAACTCCGCACATCAGGTTTTCTTGCCCCCGCACACCGCTTCTTCAGCCCCTTCGTTTACTCAAGCATGGACTTGGCATACATTTCTTTCTATGTCACTCTCAATGGAATCCCGACCGAACACCGACACCACCGAACAACTCCGGTCGATTGGCCGTGAATTTCACGGGCGTGGTTGGTCCCGTGGTACAAGCAGCAATTACAGCGTGGTGACACACCGAGATCCTCTCAATCTCCTGATTACCGTAAGCGGGAAAGATAAATCATGTTTGGAGAGCGACGATTTTGTAACGGTCGATGCAACTGGACAACCGACCGATGCAAGTGGAAAAAAATCATCTGCCGAAACGCTTCTTCATTGTCTTATCGCTGAACTCATTCCGTCAGTTGGAGCCATTCTTCACACGCATTCCGTGTGGAGCACAATCCTTTCAGGCATGCACCTTGAACACGGTCACGTACGCATAACAGGCTATGAGATGCTCAAGGGACTTTCCGGCATCACAACACATGAGACCGTTGAAGACGTTCCAATATTTGAAAACAGTCAAGACATGTCAGATTTATCCAAGCAAATCCGACACCAGATGGATAAGGCAGACTGGAGCAATCCAGCACGACCACCATTCCATGGCTTCTTACTTGCACGGCATGGGCTGTATACATGGGGACGCACTCTCGAAGAGGCTCGCCGACACATTGAAATATATGAGTTTCTCTTTGAGGTTCTCGGCCGGACCTATCAATGCCAAAAACCGTATTGAGCGAAAAACACTGTTTCCTATCACGAAGTTTGAAGGAGTTGACTCATGGCAATCGTCACTATTCCAGCGCAGTCTCAACGCATCACGGACCCTGAGAAGATCAAGCATTTTCTAGCTGACAATGGGATTGAGTATGACACATGGCCACTGGAGGATCGTGTTGACCCGGCAGCTCCGGCAGATCAGATCCTCACCGCCTATCAATCGGAAATTGATGAACTCAAAGAGCGCGGAGGATTTGTGACCGCTGATGTGATCGATGTCTATCCTGATACACCGAACCTCGACGGCATGCTCGAAAAGTTTAATAAAGAACACACGCACACCGAAGATGAGGTTCGCTTCATCCTGCAGGGCCGTGGCGTCTTCCACATCAATCCTGTCGAAAAACCAGTTTTCGCAATCGAAGTTTGGGGAGGCGACATGATCAGTGTACCGCTGGGCACACGGCACTGGTTCGATCTTTGCACCGACCGTCGCATTCGTGCAATCCGTTTGTTTCAAGACACGAGCGGCTGGACGCCTCACTATCTTGAGGACGGTGCCCATGGTTCATTTGAACCACTGTGTTTTGGTCCAGCATGGATAGCCTCTGACAAAGGAACCACAGCGTGATTCTTTTTGATGGACAGGCACTTCTCTTGGATGTTGAAGGAACAACATCCTCTATCTCTTTTGTATACGACGTCTTGTTCGCATATGCAAAAAAACATGTCGCGGATTTTCTACAGCATGAAAAAAGTTCAGAAGCCGTTCGTGCGGTAGCAAGCGACTTCGCCACTGAAGCATCGTTGGGAACTGTTTGTCTTGATGACTCCAATGACCTGCAATGTCTTGTTCAAGCTGCGCTGGATTGGATGAATAAAGACATTAAAAGCACTCCTCTCAAGGCACTTCAAGGCATGATTTGGCGCCATGGGTTTGAATCTGGTGAACTTGTCTCACATATTTTTGACGATGTGCCACAAGCGCTTGCGCAATGGGCTGATTCTGGTATGGACGTTCGCATCTACTCTTCTGGATCGGTCCAGGCACAAAAACTCTTCTTTTCTCATACGTCTGCAGGGAATTTGACTCGGTATCTTCGAGGGTACTACGACACGACGACGGGCCCGAAAAGAGAAGCCTCCAGTTACACCCGTATAGCTGCCGATATGAACTATGACCCTCGGAGGATATTGTTTTTGAGTGATGTCGGCGCCGAACTTGATGCTGCAAGACAGGCAGGTATGGCGACGGCCCTGGCTATTCGGCCTGGCAATCAAGACGCCGGTGGTCTTTTCGATCATCAGACCTTTTCGTCGTTCAGTGATATCGTTATCTAACGAAATGTACTATGGATGGTAGTGACACTCCGACTGATGCATGTGCACACATGGGTGTTCGCTGTGGCGCAGGGGTCTCGACGCAACCTGATCTCTCTGATGCTCTTGACGAAGCACGCGCACAGGCCCATGGCGCACTGGGGACAACGGGCACTGCTGACCTAGCTCTTGTATTTATCTCCAAGGCATACGGGGATTCCATCAGCCCGATCATGGAACATCTTTCTGAATGTATTCCAGCCAGTGTTGTCCTCGGTACAACCGTTGAAGGAGTCCTTGCCGGGGGGCTGGAATACGAAGGCGGCTTTGCTGTTACCGTCTGGCTTGCCACACTCCCAAAGGCGTCTCTTGTTCCACTTGCTCTGGATTACACGCAAACTGCTGATGGGGGCTCATTTATTGGCTGGCCGCAGGAACTGGACGGCAGCTGGCCATCCCAGGCATCACTCCTGATTCTTGCAGATCCATTCTCTTTCCCGATGGATCAACTCCTTCGCCAACTCCATGAAGATCACCCAGACGTCACAGTCGTTGGTGGCATGGCCAGCGGAGGGAATGAACCGGGCTGCAATCGACTGGTGATGAACACACAATCGTATGACGCTGGGGCGGTAGGAGTGATCATCGGCGATAACGTACGGATTCGCACTGTGGTCTCACAGGGCTGTCGCCCTCTTGGCAGGCCTTTTGTGATCACGAAAGCCGAATCGAACGTGATTATTGAACTCGGTGGAAAACCTGCCTTGGATCAGCTTCGAGGAATATACGCTGACCTATCCCACGAAGATCAAATGCTGATTCGCACATCTCTTCACATTGGCTACGCTGCGAACGAATATCAAGACTCTTTTCACCACGGTGACTTTCTCGTGCGAACAATCGCAGGCGCCGACCCCGATTCTGGCGTTCTTGCCGTTGGAGATATTGTTCGAACTGGCCAGACCGTTCAGTTCCACGTTCGTGATGCAACCAGTGCCCACGATGACCTTGCATCGCTCCTCACCAAAGAGAAAGAGCGTGGCATCAAAGCGGCAGGAGGCATTCTCTTCAGTTGCAACGGGCGTGGCAGCCGGCTTTTTGGTTCTCATCATCATGATGCTGCCTGTCTCCAAGAACTGTTTGGTCCGCTACCTGTGACTGGATTCTTTGCCCAAGGAGAGATCGGTCCGATCGGAAACCGTGCATTTGTTCATGGATTTACAGCAAGTATTGCACTCTTTGAGACAACCTGAACTCCCTTGACGTGGCCGCGTCAGCCTGTCAGTGTCTTCTTCTCATTCAGGGTGGCGCATGGAGTTCTGTTCGCATGCAACGATCCCTGTCACGTGTTGGAAGACTGCCTGTGATTGCCAGCCTTGCTGTCTTCACAGTTGGTTGTGCTCATCACAGAGCCAATCAGTACGCCTATGCTCCTCCGTATGCACCTCCCGTCTATCCCCAGCCAGCCAGCTACCAACAACCTGTTACGGCTGCCGCTCCTGTCACAACCCAACCCGTAGTCAACCCACCTGTGACGATACCACCCACACAAGCAGTACCAGTGTCCTCTCCACCAGGCACCGTTCCATGTCAACCAATGGTTCAACCAACAGCGATGCAGGGAGCACCATGCCCTCAGGGTGAGTATCTTGTTCCCGGAAGTGTCATCGGAGACGTGATGCCGTGCCCACCGTGCCAATAGTCAGCGGATCAGGCCGTGGTGCATGGTGTGATCAAAGACGATCTGAAAAATTTCCACGCACCTCGACCTTAAGCCGACCAATACATTTCGTCGTCGGTGGTACATTGAGACGCAAGAAGAGAACCCCACTCGACGGTGGTGTCAGTTCTTTTTGTGTTCCAATCACAAAT
>Ga0114925_10000294_pt1 | contig 21021 bp, 13 predicted proteins | sample SumtaG_2_FD_87287 | JGI IMG/M metagenome (GOLD analysis project Ga0114925, IMG submission 87287) | Deep subsurface microbial communities from Indian Ocean to uncover new lineages of life (NeLLi) - Sumatra_00607 metaG | ecosystem: Environmental > Aquatic > Marine > Oceanic > Sediment | place... | reverse complement strand
TGGTTGTTATTCAGTTGAGTGTTTAAAATGTTTTAAAGTTCGTCCAATTTGTTGTGGAAAACATATTTTTAATTGTGGTAAAAAATGTACTTGTTCAGAATGTAAGTCTTAAAAAAAAATAATATCATTCAAAAATTGTAATTCTCAATAAAACCCCTTGTTTGTTTTGTAAAACTACGACTTCTTTTTCCGACGACAACTCCTCCTAATTTCAGAAAACCATCGAGGAGGAGGACAAAAAAACGAGAACAGTCAAGAAACAAACAGTTACAGTAAAAAGGAGATACCTTAATAATCCATTCTCTCTCTCTCTCTCTCTCTCTCTCTCTCTCTTCGTTAACCACGTGGCATGAAGGATGCTCTGGCGATATTATTAGGGCCCTTGGTTTAAATATTGTCTTATCTTCGGACAAACCAAATATCGTGCCACGTGGGCGGAGAATATCGGGGTAAACGATGGATGGATTGTTTTTAAAGTATTTTTTTGTTCAGAATATCTCTATATTGTAGTGTTTTGTAATAAAAACTTGGATCATCAAAAAACATCGAGACGCGTGTTTAAATACAGCGCTTTTTTTTTTTAAATTATTTTATTGAATCTTTCTCCTTTTGGACTGATTTTCCAAACTTTCTTCTTCTACTCCTTCTCCTTCAACGAGATCCCTTTTTGGTCTTTTTCTCTTTCTTGATTTCTTCTTTTTAATGTAAGAGCTACTACTATAGGAACTCAATTTCTTGATGATTTCAGTTGGTTTAAGATTTATACTCCATTCTCTTAAAGTGGAGTGTTTCTTCTTAAACTCTTCAAATATAACATATCCACATTGTTGTCTTGAAAATAGACCTCGTGTTCGATCTTTCCAACACCTAAATGCCTTTTTTGCAGAATCTAGAGTCGGAAATCCCTCTATACAATAAACTATTGGAAGTAGACCACAAAAAGGTTTTATTGTTGCGCAAGGAACCTTTGCTCTTGTGTTGAAACTTTCTTGAGTCTTTTGCATTGACCAATTTGTAATGAACAATATGGTTAAGCACTTAACCTTCTTCTTTGTTGTTAACTGAATTCCGTTTCTGTCATATTTTCCAGACAAATTTGCAACTAGTCCTATTCTCCATTCAGGACCCGGTATCTTAACTGTCCTCAACAGCATCTTGTTTTTTTCAACATCTAGAGATGTTATTATCTCCCTTTCTTCTTCTTTGTAGTTGCTTTTGGAGGCTGGTCCCTTAGGGGTTTCAACGATGTCACTTTGATAATTCTTGAAAGTTTCGACATAATCCCTATAAGTTTCTTCATTTCCTTTTAATTGGATAACTTCTTCAATAGTAAAACATTTGAGATTGTCCCTGACGAAAAAAGATTGTAACTTTTGGGAATTGATCCTTTCTGGGTAATCTTGTATCTTTCTATTGTGAAAAAATGTTTTTTTTAAAAAATTCATCGTAATTCTGACGAACAATCGAATTTCCTTTTTTTCTTTCTTTCTTTTTCCTCCCTCGATGAAAAAAAAAATCAACTTAGTATAAGTAAAGTATACGATTATATTAATATATTGCAGTAAAAATATTTAAAATTCTATGTAAGGGTGGGGGGAAAGAGAAATGGATTTATTGAGAGAAGACAATGAAGGATTTGAAATTTCAAGTTACGATGAACCTGTGGTGAACCCTGAAAACATTTATGATTTTGAAGTTGAAAGTGTGAAAAAGTTACTTATTAGAGATTCAATAGGTAGTTCTCTTAATTCTGATGTAATTGCAAAAAAGGAAGAAGAGGATTGGTGTGAGAAACCTACTCAAATTGAACGTATTCCTATATTTCAAACCCGAAAATTAAAGAAAGAAGTTGTTGAAGAAGATTGTAAAACGTTTTGCAAAAAGAAGTTTGAAGGAAAGAAAGAAATAAGTCAGTGTAAAAAAGAATGTAAAAAAGTCGGCGGTAGTGAAATTCTTAAAAAAGTAAAGAAAAGAAAAGAACAGATAGAAGAAGACAAAAAAGTGGCAAAAATCGACAAGTTTATTGATAAAATTGAAAGATCGATAAAGTCCTACGTAACTATTTATAAATCAGAAGACAGATCCAAAGAACACAGAATTGTAGTTTTGTCAAATTTTATTCTAGAATCGTTTGAGGATGGTCATTTCAAAAAAATTGATGGCGTCCTTTCTTCAAATTCTATAAATGGGGATGGTAACAATGAAGAATACAAAACTCCTCCATTCAATAAATTGAAAGATCCAAAACTGATTTCTAGCATAGAAGAACTTTTGATTAAAGGATATCCAATTGAGGTCATAGCTTCAGTTCAATATAAAGTAGATGCTCGTGCGGTTAAAATTTCCGAAATTCAAAATGAATTTATTGAACATTCCAAAGAAGAAGTGGTACATGCTGGTTACATCAAAGAATTGCTAGAAAAAAACAAGGTTGAAGTCAAAGAACCTTTGGGTGTTCGTAGTATCAAACCTAGCGGCTTGAGTGATCTTGACATGATTATTTATCAGTTGAAACTTGAGAAAGAAGCGGTTAATTTTTACAGGAATATTCTTAAAAAACTACCTACCGACCGTACAACTCGTACAACTCGTACCTTTGTGTATTTGGAAAGAATATTATTTTCTGAAATAAAACATGTTCGAGATTTGGAAAATTTAATACAAAAACATTTTCAAGATGTCAAATTGGAAGAGTTGTTGGAGACGGGAAGTATATCCTCGAATAATCAAGATGAAGGAGAGAAAGGCAGAAGAACACTTGATATTGCAAAAAAAGAATTGGATTTTAAACAAAAAGAGTTGGTGGAACTACTTTCTGAATGGATTCAAGAAATTGGACCATATTCTGAAATCAATGAAGATTTTGAATCTTGGTATTCTAGTGAATACTGGGAATCATTACTTGGAATATTTAGTGACCAGGAATATAAAAGTAAACATCATAAAGAGTTTCCAAATTCAAACAAATCTCTATTTAACGAAATTAGCCTGGTAAAAACTATTCTATCAGAAAACCCAAAAGTGAAAGATCTTATTCATACATTTTCAAAAGGTTCGCTTTTTGTCGAAGAGAAATTAACAGAAAACTTTACTTCTAATCTTAAGAAACTTCAGGAAAGATATGAAAGAGTTCAAAAACAGTTTAAGGGTTTAGAATTTGGTATTCAGGAACCAGGTCATCTTTATGCTCTTGACAGAAAGAATAGATTTCCAGATAAAGAGATAAAAACAATTCGAACTCCAAGGAATATGAATGAAAAACTCTTAAAATTAATGAATGAGTATGATACAATACTTATAGACTTTAATAATTTTGCTGATGGTTTTCATGATTGGTTATTTAAGAGATACGTCATACCAAGTGGCGCTGGAATATTAACAACAAGATGTTTTGGATGTCCTCCAAGTTCAAGAATTGTAAAAGAATAAACTCATTTTTCAAATTAAAATTCTTTATTATTGAAATGAAAGTAATACTACTAAGACAACAAACAAACAAAATGTTCCTTAAGAAAAAATCAAAATTTGAACCTCTTATGAATGATGCTATGGATGTGAGCTACAATGACATAGTTTTGGGCGGAGCGCGATCAAAAATAAACAACAGAGGAGGGGGAGGAGGAGTGGGAGGAATGGGATTTAACAAAAAAGCCACAAAAATGATTCTTGATGGAGTTTGTTACGTAGGAATCCCAGATTCAGAAAAAGTGTGGAAAATTACTGAAAGGGAAAAAGAATTACTTCGCAAAAGAAAGATACCAAAATCATTAATTAACAGACATCCATGGGTTAGACGTTGTAAATGTCAAATTGATAATATCGTTGATGAAGGAAGGTTAATTAACATTCCTATGAAATACGAACATGAAGGACCTAAAAATAAAGACGTTGGAATTGTTGCAGATGTTTTCGATGGATATGTTGACATAAATAAACCATTACAACTGAGATTTAAGGCCAGAGCTAGACCAGGAAAGGAAGAACTTGCCAGATCATTAAACTCAGTTTCCTTGAAGTTTTTCGTTCAGGAAAAGGATAACAAGGGTCTTATTGACGAGTTATCTATTACTAAACAACCAGACGACGAGGAATGTAAGTATGTTGTGTCAGAAAGTAGTAAAGATAATCTTTATGGAAGAATTGAGAGTATTACTTATGAAGATGAATTTGGGAACGTCATTTACTATGAAGGAAATAAAAACGGGTATCCTTGTGATGTTATGACAGATGAAGACTCGAGGAACTATAACGTTCAATCCGGGAATGAAATTTTAAAATTAAATAACCTAGATTATATAATCAACCCAAAGTTTAATAGTAAATTCAACATAAATCCTTATCAAGGAAAACAAGAAGAAGAAATAATAACAACAACTGAACATATGAATTATCAAGGAGGAGGAGGAGGAAATTGGGGTGGTTCGTTTCAACAGCAGCAGCAGCAACAACAACCACAACAACAATTTAGTCAGCAGCAACCACAACAGTTTAGTGGTGGAAATTGGGGTGGTGGTAATATGCAATCCCAAATGCCAACGAATTACTCAAAACAAGGTCAGAGTGGGGGTTATGGAATGCCTCGGAATGGTAATGGACGTAAGAATGGAAATGGAAATGGAAACGGTCATGGATACGGCAGTGGTGGTGGTTATGGAAATTATCAGCAAATGAGAAGTGGTGGATACGGACAAAATCCACAACAACAAAATCCACAACAAAAGCAGCAACAGCAGAGAGGATTCAATCGTCAGATGCAAAATCCTGGATTTCAGAAACAAGGATCAAGTAATGTAAGGAGAACTAACAGAGGATATAACCCTAGTGGATATATGAATCAAACTAGTGGTGGTATGAATCAAACTAGTGGTGGTATGAATCAAACTAGTGGTGGTATGAATCAAACTAGTGGTGGTATGAAAACTCAACCAAATTCTCAAGGTGGGATGTTTAATCAACAACAGCAGAAAAGAACTCAACAAAAACAGAATCCGCAACAGCAACAAATGGGATCTCAATCTCCTTGGGGTGGTGGTAGAAATAGTTCTAATCAAAATAAGAGACAGAAAAATAGAATGCAAGCTAAGAATAAGAGGGATGCTGGAATATTCCATCAACAAGGCAATCTTGGACGAAAACAACAACAACAACAACAACAGCAGCAGCATCAAAGAGGAGGAGGCGGTAGTGGTTATAATTATGGAATTGGTCAATTAAATCCTGATCAGATGAGAAAAATGTTACATACAAAGTTTAAAGAGGAAGAATCTTATGCTAGAGACAACCTGGATGTTTTTGAAGATGTGTACAATGATTTTTTCCAAAGTGGAGGAAATTCTGGGAACAGACATACTAACAAAGAGGACTTTTTAACCTTTTTGGGAAATTTCATGCAGTACAGAACTCATGGTTTGGATCAGAGCAATCCTTCAAATAAAACCTTGAGAAACGTCATGAAGAAATTCGATGCTGAAGTTCGTAAGAGAAAGAGAAGTCAATCTGAGGGACAAGGAGGAGGAAATGTTTACCAAAATGACACTCAATTCACCAAAAGAAGAAATCTTGGGGGAGGGAATTACGAAGGAGGGGGATCAGCAGATTCTGATCTTTATAGTGGACTAGATCAGTTTCAGGGATTAATCGGAGATATTGGAACTAGATTTGATATCGGAAACGAGCAATACATGAGAGGTATGATTAGAAAGGACGGAGGAATGGGCCAACAGGGAATTTATTCAGAACAAAGTAAAGAGGATAAGAAAAAACTAGAGGGATTTGGAAGAGCCCTTGCTCCAGTGAGTATGTTCTTTGCAAACGAAGAAGAAAATAAAGTAGTTGACAAATCTCATGAAGCAATTCCATTTATGACAATGACAGCTTTATACGATAGAGAGTCCTTCTCAGCAGTACCTCCTACATACAAAAGAGATTTGGAGAGATATGGAGATGTTGATGAAGACAGTGAGATTTTTTACAGGCCAGATCAGGTTCTCAAATTCAAAACTATTGGTGCATTTAAATAAATTCATTTCTTGATATTTGAAGAAAGGAAGAGGATTAGTTTGGGATACAGAAGAAAAGAGAAAAGAGAAAAAAAGGATAAGACAGGTTGTTTTTTTTTTAAAAAAGAAAACAGACAAAAAAAAAACAACTTTTTTCAAATCTTTAGATTGGAATTTGTTAAATTGAAATGGAAAAAAAAAGAGTATTTTCTCAAACATTCTTTCTTTCTTTTTTTTCTATTATTTTTATTTTGAAACATTACTACAAATAAATCAACTTATTAACTTTTTCATATCGCCATTCTTACAAAAAGAAAAAATAAATAGAGAGTAACAGTAGCATCCTCTCTCTTTTTTTTTTCCCTTACCTTCTTTCTTTTGAGAGTTATTTTTTCATATTCTATTCCATGGGACAAGGGTTTTATATAGGAGGAGGAGGAAGTTCTAGAGGCGAAGGATTTTACAATGCATTGATTGGATTTGGAACGTTGATAAATGTAATTATCCCTCCGTTTGCTTTACTTCTAGAAGTTATATTTTCATTAAGCCATTACGTTTTTGTAACAGAAGCTGATGGAGTTCAAGGGGGTTACGGATTCAATTTTCGGCCCTCAACTGATATTCCAAACATAAATACGATGAGTAATCCATTGACACAAGGACAAACTAGAATATTTACTGGATTTTACTTTTGGCTGCTAGTCTTAGGTGAAAATATCAAAGTTATTTACCTGGGATTTTGGGTCATTTATGTATATTTTCTCAATAATAGTGCCATTGGAGCCGCACTTGTAGTTGGATTATTATTAACTGGAGGTTTTGGAGCTTTCGAAATTGTGAAAACAGTTTTCTATTTTGTAATTTTTTTCTTCTTGGATACGGCCAAGACATGGTTTTGGATTGGTTATGCTCCTGGTCCAGAATCTTCCACTCCATCACCTCAATTTGTAATAATATGGGTTGTTGGAATCATTATTTCAATTTCGATGTTGGGATCATTCATATTAATTCTTGTCACGGCAAGTATGAAAAGAAGAGTGGATACTGAACGAAGAAATATTAGGTTGAGAGAATCTTTACCAGTGACCAGTAAAATTGAAAGCAATTTGAAACTTTCAAAAGATTACTTGAGTTTTAAAAACGCATTTAAAGTTATGAAGCAGAAAAAGAGTTGATGTAAAAAAAATAATAATAATAACCAAACAAAACAAATCAATACAACAGCAACAGTTTATTTTATACCTCTAAGTTTAGCTTTCACAGATCCGAAAAGTATTTTTCCAACTCTGTCCATACACATATTAAATGGTTTTGTACCAATTGAGTAAATAAAACACATTATAATCAATTCAATAATAAGGATTAAAAGTTCTAAGAAAATAGCGAACCCTTCCGCCAAGTTTGAGCTAACACTCATTACTATCAGTAAAATAGAGAACAAAGAATTAAAGACGACAATCGCAGTCGTTACTAATAATGTGACTAAATACTTTCTTTTGATTAAATCTGGTTTAGACATTCCTTTGTTAGTATTTGTCAAAAAATTTTCTTGTTCCTGGTTCAAGTCTTCTATTTGCTCTTCCTCATTCATTTTTTTCCTTTCCTTTCCTTCTCCTTATTTTTTCCAATTTTTTTTTTTCGCTCCCCCTTTCCATCCCTTCTCTCCTCCCAAACCTTCCTACGTTTCAAAATAGACTTTATTACCCACTTTTATTGTATTGAGTAACTTTTATATCAAAAATTCAAGTTTATTTTTGAATGGACTAAAATATCATAGTTAAAAAAAAACCATCACATCACCACCATGTCATACACATTTCAGATGAAAAAGAATCTTCATCAAATCCCAGAGTTTGTTGTAAAGTATTCTGATGGGTATGGAGATAACAGCAAAGAGATTTTGATGAAAATATTTTCAGCTGTAGTTAATGTTGCGGAAAGAAGTTCTAACATGAAAAACTATTCATTTGAATTTAACAGTACCAAGGATACAAGCAAATTTATTTACAAAAACAAAGGATTCTTGAATCCAATTGATTTGGAAACTCTTATTAGGGAAATCGACGGAATTTCAAATGACATTGATATAGAAATGCGTAGTGGTGAAGGATTAATCCTAATAATCCCTAGAGATGTAATATATCAGCACAACAGCAGTTCACAAACGAATATTTACAAACGCAAAGTTATGGAATTTGAAAAAAGAATTAGGGAACAGAATTCAGATGAGTTTGTTACAGCATTCAACCAAATTGTGTTAGGAGAAGTAAAAGTTGTTCAAAAAACTTTAATTAGGGAGTTAATATCGGATCTGTTTTCCATTGAGCCTCATAGTTTCATAAATGCAGATTTTACTACAACAGATGAAGGAAACTCGATTCGACTTAAAATTGGGTTGAAGTGTGATATTGTTAATGTTAGAGCAATTCATTTCGTCGGAGCTATTCATAGTAATTTTGTAAACAGAATAACTTTCAATGTTTCTGACATGAACTGTCATTTTGTAATAAAGAAATTAAACAAAAGGAAAAGGATTAAAGAAGATTATGAAGAAGAAGGAAACTTGATTTTCAAGAAAAGAAGGAAAAGACGATAAATAAAAAATTAATGAATTTATTTTTTCCTTCTTCTTCTTCTCTCTCTCTCTCTCTCATAGTTAGATTTGCATAATATTTTCAGAATCTTCTTCGTGCGATGATTCCGACGTAGATAATTCTTTAAGTCTTTCTGCTTTGAAATAATCATCAATATCCATAGTTATTGATATCCTTTTGTCTTTGAATTTATTTGCCAACTTTTGATATTTTTGAGAATCTTCAATCTGTTCATCTTCACTGACATTGCTCATAATCTCATCATCATCGTCATTGACTCTAGAATTTCCTCCATTGTTAATATTTACCATAGTCCCTCCACTACTTGCCGTTTTCATTTGTCTATTTATAAAAACGTTTGATCTAAAGCTGAATTTGATGTCAGAATTATCAATGTAGGATGGGTTTCTCAAAACTATTCTTTTCATCTTTTCATTCTTGTCGATTTTTATAAATTCCAAATCTTCATCTTCATCACTTTTAGGAAATGCGATTACCTTAGGTGAGTAGATGTATTGCTTTTTAGTCCCGATACATTCTATTTTCTCCCTTAATTTCTTGTTTATTATTCCAGGATCGATCGAATTGAAAAGGAATGGACAGATTAGAATAGTCGTATGTCTAACTTTTTTACTTGGACCAATCATCTTCAACAACTGGACCTTCTTGTTTCTAATGTAATTGTCTTTGAACATATCCCTTATAAAACCAATTCTCCTTCCTCTGTTCATCCTTTGCTGATAATAAAATGACTTTAGAGAGTTGTATTGAATTGAATCAATTGGATTAAAGTACACGGGTATCTCATGCTTTGGTTTCTGCAAATCAAAAAAGGCATTACTAACAACATCCCATGCCGATTCAATTGGCATTTGATAAAAAACTCCTTCCTTTAAAGCCTTTGGTGTAGTAGGTTTTGTGATAACAAGACAATTTAGATTGTATTCTTTGGTTCCAGAAAATCCGCTACTAGGACTACTTCCGCCACCATATTGCATAATTCCTCCTCCTCCTCCTCCTCCGTTTCCATTACCGCCTTGTCTATTACGAATTTGTGTCAAAAATTTTTGTCCTGTTTCAAAACATGAAAGCAGTAACTTGTCCAATTTTATCAAAGCTAATTCAAAGAACAACTCTTTTTTATCAATGCTATGAACATCATCCTCAATTTTATCAAGATCGTCATCTGAAATTATTGTTTTAGGAGGTTCAGTTTCTCCGTCAATATCATCTAAGTTTTTACTTATGAAATCAAAATTGTAAGAACTTTCTTCATTTTGATTATCATCTTCGTTTCTCTTTCTCTTTACAGGCTTTCTATTCTTCACCGTTCTCCTCCTCTTCTTCTTTTTCACTTTCACTTTCTTCTTTGCCTTTTTTTTCTTTGGTACATTTCTTATTATACTACTACTTGGATTAAAAATAGGAAGTGATGATGATGTTTTTGATTTGAGTACTAAAATATTCTTTGGTTGAGCTCTTAAATTGTTCAATTTTCTCTTCTTTTTAGCAGGCCTCAAACTTATTCTACTTATTCTTCTAGAATTCTGAATGTTCTTGGTAATTATGTAAGATTGACACTCCTGAATTTCCTGTTGAGTAATCTGAAAATCTTGATGTGGTATTTTAGTGTATTTCTCCAAGAATGTATGAATTGTACTAGTCCTTGCAGGATTTATGTACTGTTCTCCCAAATAGTTTGTTCCAATAAAAAGAACTTCCTTTGTGAGATACATATCTTTTTCAACATCCAGAAAATCTTCATAATTGAACTTCTTTAACACCGTAGGATCCCCCTGAAAATATTTCTTGATTATAACAGAACAATAGACAAGTTGATCAAAAACCATCAGTATCCTATCAAAATTCCTTGGAGAATTTGTTTTAAGTAAGCCCTCAACTTTCAAATCTTCCAATGTTTTTCTCAAAATGTCCGCTCCCATACCAACAGTTGGTTCTTTTATAATCCCACAAGAAACGGCCATGTTCAATATGCATTGTATGGTTATCATATCATGGTACAGTTTGTAGATGAACAAGTTTTTATCCCTTGTTGCCCTTCCTTTAATTATTCTTCCCATTGTGTTCGAATTAGGATACTTGAAAATGTTTTTGTATGCGAATCTTGTCCAAATTGCCTCCTCTCTATTTTTCACATGGTTCACACTCAACAAAAAGCAGATTTTCACAGGTGTAATTGACAATTCTTGTGTTCTTTTAGATTTCTTACTTCCATCTGACGAAGGCTTCATGTCCAAATATTGATAAATAAACTCTCCTGAACTAAGAATTTCCTTAAATTCATTCAACTTTTCTTGTCCAGTAATATTCAATTTTTTTTCAGAATTCGTTAAAAATGGAGGAGGTTCATTCTGGATAATTCTACCTCCAGACATTGGTTCATCAGTTGCCATAGCTCTTCCGGAAAATCCATTAATTGGCAAAGTAGTAAAAGGAGGAGTAAGATCTTCGACAACATCATAAATATAGTTTTTGCCACTCTCAGGAGGACCAATTGTCATAAAATGCAAATGATGACCATGCGTTCTATCTTGACAATTACAAGTAACAATAGGAGTCCACAAAGTAAAACCTAGATACGATTCAGGAACAGTCAAAAAATTCTTCAACATTCGAGCAGAAGTATGAGCAAATGAGGAAAGCGGTCCAATTTCATCTTCTCTTTCAACTTCCGGACAATATTTGGAAACGTTTTCAACATACCCAAAAATATTAAAAACTCTATTAGAACCTCCAAACTCCCTCCTCCTTTCTCGAATATAACTAGAAATAGCTTTGTCGTAGATAGAATAAGATTCCGAAACCTTCCTATTTTCTATAACATAGCCTATTGTTTTAAGTAACTTAATCTTGTCATCCTTTGTAAGAAGATTGTCAGGTCTATCTTTTTTAATTCCTTCTACATAGTTACTCAGATAATCCAATGGATCAGAATGAACTTTCAATGCTTTCTCAGGAAATGCATCCTTATCTATTCTTTGAATAAAACTTTGACTACAGTCATTGTGTTCAATGAGCTGATTACTTGTGAAAAAATTAACAATATGAGGTTCTACCCATGGCATGATCTTTCTTGTAAGAGAACTGTAATTAAATTCACTAATAGGAATAACATAAACTTCTGATGGTATTCCAATAAAATCCACACTCTTTGTTCGATTCAAGGATGAAATGAATTGTTCCAAGTTGTAATTCTTATTTGGATCAAAAAACATTTCTTTCATCAAAGTATCACAACCATTGTAAGCCAATGTGAAAAACGCATTTGAAATATCAAACATCTGAGCTGGATTATTGATCAAAGTGTCAGTTTTGTTCTTGAGTTTTAAAATATCAGTCATCTTACTGTAAGTACTTTGAAGTAATTTCACGTCAATTCCATTAGTAAAAGCTTCCAAATTAATTTTTTTCTGTTTCCGTTTCTTTTCACTTTGATATAATTCTTTGAAAAAATTACAAATATTCTTGTAAGACAATGCTCTGTTGTATAGCGGTAAGAACATTATTATGAACCCTTCAACCTTTGTAATGTACACGTTCTCGTTTGTACAATCATCTCCCATTTCAATTGTTTCTTGCTCGCCATCATTATCATCATCATCTCCATTCATTTCCACATCATCATCAACACCTCCATCGCCATTTCTATTCCCACCTGACCGTCTTGGATTGTTCAATCTACTAACATATTGAGTGAATGTCTGATCAAAATTTTCATCCGGCTCCTCTTCACCGTCATCAATCATTTGATTTTCTCTACCTTCTTCTGCTTCTTCTTCTTGTTGTTGTGGTGGTGGTCTGAAAGAAATACTCTGAATTCCACCTTGATTAACATCTCCTCTGACAATAGTTGGAATTATCGTACTATTGTCAGTAACTATAGAATTCAAATCTTCGGTTTCATTCTCCCTTCTTTGAATTTCAACATTTTCAACTTGAGAACATCTTTCATTAACAATAGCCTTTACTGCATTAATCAACAAAGCAAATGAATGTAGGTAGATACACGAGGTCTTGCAAACATCATCTATATTATTCTTGTTGGACAGGCCCTTAGTCACGCTACTGTAATTATAACATGTGAAGGTTAAAGGATATTTTTCAAAAATATTTTCTGGAATTATAGCCGCAAATACTGAGGTGTAATCAGATAAGTCATATCCATCTTTTTCTTCCTCGTAAGTGAATTTTGAAAACGTTTTCATTACAAAACTTTTTTTTTATTTTTATCTTATTCGATTGGCAGTAATGGTTGGAATTTTCAGATTAGTTTCTTGAAACAAACAACCTAGTATATCTTTAAATAAGAAATATTTTTTACTTTTGAATGGCTGAAAATTTAATTTCAACGGGTTCTGTTTGTAAGAAGAAATTAGACGAGTTGCCTTCTCTTTACAAGTAAAGATACTAGGGGGAAAAAAAAACTCTCAATTTTTTTAGCGGGGGTGACTGCACGGGAGGACAGAAAGTCCTAAGTTGAGCGAATGAGGAATGGACTGAACTACGATTCGAGAGGAGAGAGAAGTATAAAGTCAAAAAAAAAACTTGCTTTTTTATTTATTCTTCTTCTTTGTTTTAAAATTTGACTTTCCTTACCGAAAAATAGACAGTATTTTCATACAATTTTATCAAAAAGCACAGAAATGGTCTATCACAAATGAAATCAAAAGGGTCATCATCGCCTCCTCCCTTAGTTACAGTTGCTGCACTTGCAGCTGCAGCTTCAACTCCAAATTCATCTAAAGTTATTACAGCATTATGAATAATCTTATCAATTACAAACTCTTCTTCGTTTGTTATTCCTGAAAAATCAGCTTCTGGTCCAAAAGGTTTCTTACAACCATGTTTTTTAAAATATTTTACAAAATTATCAAATTTAGTTTCAACCTTAAGTTTTGGAATTTCAAGAGTTTGTATTTCACCTTCCTGCTGATCTCCGCAGATTGTATCTAAAATAAATTTCTTTCTTTTAACATTAAAGACAACTTCTTCAAAACGTTTAAACGCCATTTTTCCAGATTTTTTAGGTAAAAGAAAAAGCATATTAAACTTTCTATTTTTAAATGGAATGGAACATGATAAAATCTTGACCTTGTTCCCTTCCTCAGTATAAAACTTATGTTCTCCAAAAAATAGTTTTACATCAGTTTTCGTCATCATATCTACTTTATAGTTTTTTCCAAACCCATGGAACGTACATCCTTTCTTTGTCAATTTTGGATCGAAATTATCTTTCCAATTAGCTTTCAAGTAAATTGTATTTACTAAAACTGAGTGAGTACTTGAAGAAAGAACTCCATCTGGAATGATTTCCTTAATTAAATTTGAAGTCTCTTTTGAAACCCAATCATTAATCAACTTTCTTCCAGGTTCTTCAAACTTTGTTTTTTTAGAAACTCCATGGTAATTATTTTCTACAAACTCTTCAAAGGATTTGGAGATTTGAGATTGAGTAAAAATACCAAAGTTCATACAAACTTGTTTTGATATATAGATTGAACGTATAGCAGATTCAATGTCTTCACGAGCCTTTTCAATTTTTAATGAAGCAAGGCTTTCTTTTCCCTTTTTTACCACATCTGTTTGAATAAATAACAATTTTGCAAGTTCGGACTTTGTTTCCTTTTTAGCTCCTTCCAAAAGCAACGTAGAGATTAAAAAGAGAGAGAGTGGTGAAATAACGTAATCTTCATTATCCTCTAAAATGTCTTCAAAAAATTGCGAAATAAATTTAAAACAGGCTTCGGAGAACGACATTAACGTTTTTTATTACTCTTTTTTTTTTTTGAAGAATAAAAAAACGGGGGGGCTGCAATTCAAATCATAATTTCAATTAAAGATGGGATGGTCTAAATTAAAGATGGGATGGATTTCTAAAAAAAAAACTTGAGAAAAAGAAGAAACAATGAATTTCAAGAACAAGTGCTTCGCTACTCCATTACCAGATTATGTACTAAAATACATAAAGGAAAATCATACACCTAAGGTTGTTGGATATACTGGCTCCATGAGATCAAGAAAAACAGGATTACTTATTGACACTATGATGGCTTTTGCATTTCATAATTTCAAATGCTTGATACTTAGATCAACTAAAGATACCAGACGTAGCGTTTTATTTGATGACACTCTCAAAAACACAATGAAAGTTGAAAATCTTAAAAATATTGACATTTCGAATTACGGCGTTTTGTTTGTAGATGAAGGACAATTCTTTGACGACATATGTCAATTTGCAAATTTATGTATTAGGGAAAAAAAATATTTTTTCTATACATCTCTTAAACTTGACTTCAGAGCTATTCCATGGGGCCTTCCAATCATTTCTTTGATTATGGGATCTGATAGAATTGAAACTTGTGTTGGAACTTGTATCAAATGTGGTAAAGAAGGTACTATGTCAAGTAGAGTTGGCGATAAGAAAAAACAAATTTTGATTGATTCTGCAAAAGATGATGAATACGAGAATTTATGTAGGAGTTGTTACATTGAAACTAACAAGGAAAGAAAACATTGCTTCAAAGATATTTTTGACATGTCAAAAAATGAGTTTCCGGTTAAATGACAATGTTAAAAAATGAGAGTGAGAGAGAGAGAGAGAGAGAGAGAAATAAAAAAAATAACAATTTATGTCAAAAAATTTCTTCTATTTTTTAAATCATTATAGAATCTGAACCCACCAAATTCTCTCCTGCATTCCATTGAAACACTGTCTGTTGTGTGGAAAATTCTTGTTTTGAAAAATCCTTCTGGAGTAATTATATTCGTTGTAAAACCATTCTTTATGTAGAATGGAATCGACCACTTATCCGATTTAACAAAAATACTGTTGATGTACTTTGGAACCATGTACTTGACATAATCCATCATTGAACTTCCAGCACCTTTAGACTGAATTTTCGTTGAAACTCCCATTAGTAGGATCTCGATAAAAATAAAATGATCTTTGATAATCATTCCACCAATAATATCATTTGTTACTCTTGATCGGCATACAACAACCTTCAACTTATGTCTCCGTTTCAGAGTTTTTGTTACAAGTTCATCTCCAATTCTAGGGAGAACTTCACCAATGATGCTCGCGATTTTAATAATAGAACTTGATAAGTTTTTCTTGTCAGGAAACTCCACTGAAATTAAAAACCTGCTCTCATCTTTCCTCTTCGAAGTTAAATAATTATGCGAACCAGAATAGTCATCATTTTTAACTGAATCAAATACAAAATGTGGATACCTTTGCAGCAAATCTTCATAATTGAACCACATTTGAACGTTCTTTTTAATTTTAACCTTCTTCTTCTCCTTCTTCTTCTTCTTTTTGTTCCTAGAACTAATAGCTTGTCCAGTTATTTGAATTTCAACAAAAGATTCTCCTTCAGATGATGATTTTTTATCATTTACTTGAAATCTTAAATTGTCACCCCTCCTTCTCTTTGTCATCCTCCTCCTCATCGTCCTTGTCATCGTTCCACTCCTGATACTTTTCTCAATCCCAGTATTGTTTTCAATGTGCAAATAATCAAAGCTTTGATTATTTGGAAGATACTCAAAATCGTCATCTTCATAGTTCATGTAACTCAAATTATCATCCACATCTTCAGTATTGATAAATGAATCATCTATCTTTTCTTGATGGTATTGTTTCTCCTCTTTAACTTTGGTTATAATAGTAACAACCTTCCTTCGTTTACACATGTTTCTGCTAATATCATTATCATGTTTTTCATCCTTATTAAGTTTATAAATGGACTCTTCTCTTTTCCTTTTGAGTTTCTTTTCCCTTCTTTTTCTCTTTTTTTTTTTCTTTTTCCTCATAATACCACCATCATAATAACCTCCAAATTCACGACGATTGCGCGAAACCTGATTTTCTGTCAACTGTAACCTCCCGTGATTTCTATATGATACATGATTTTTATTTTCAGCCATCATCATTCTTTTCGCATTTTGAGAAAACCTACGAGTTTCTTTTTCTCCTTTTTCAAAGAAAAGAAGTGCTTCTTTCGTTTTACCAGCACAATACTGTTTTTCAAGAAAACTCTGTGCTTTGTCATACCACCCAGCCTTTTTTTCGATAATTCCTCTACTGCTGAGATACGTCAAGAGCTTTCTAAGTAGACCGTCCTCCTTCTTTCGAATTATCTCCTTTATTTCATGTATCTTGGCGATATCTGTGTAGTGCATTTTTATGATTTCTTGAATTTTTTCACTACTATATTTCGGTTTAAGTAAGGTTTCTAGATTCGTTATAGAGTCAGGATACCCTAATTCGCCGAATTGAAGTTTTTGCCAATCCGAGGTGTTAGAAAAGTACTCCACGAAGACCATATGAGTCTTGTAATCAACACGATCTGGTTTTTCAGGAGGAATGAATTCGAAATTAACGATATTCAATTTTCTTGGAGGATGTCGTTTTCTCTTAGGCTTTTTTGTACTCATTAATAAAAACAGGCGATTTCAGTTGATCAACATTTTTAGAGTGGAAAAAAAAAACAAAGGCAGATAAACGGGGGGGACGAAACCCAAGCTTTTTTTTAACCCCGCGTTTATAAATGGCGGGAAAGTGATCGGCTTGAGAGATTAAGCCGATCTTCTCCAAAAAAAAAATCTTCATTTTTTCTTATTGTCATAAAAGTCCGAAAATATGTCATTCATTTGGTTTCCAAATTTTTGCCGCAATATCATTTCCTCCAAGATGCAGTTTAAATTAGGAATTTCTTCATCGTATGATCTGCCGTGTTTTATAGAACTCATTTTTTTTGGAAACAGTTCTTTCAATTTTATAAAAACGCACCGAGAATTTGGATCACACGGAGAAAGTAAACTTTTCATCCACTCATTAACTGAAATTCCTAAAAATCTGAAGTTCTCATTAACTAATTCATAATGAACAAACATGTCTTCTCCAAACCCAGATTTGTTTTCATCAAATGAAAATTTTATGTTTTCTAGAAGAGGGATTATTTCAGATATTATTCTTTTTGTAACAGTTTCGTAAATCTTGAATTTAACAACATCAGACAAATTGTCTTCAGGAAAATCTATATAAGTTTTTGGTAAGACACAATCTTTGGTAATGAAAAATAAAGCTACAAATGGTAAATCAAGGAAATTTTTGAATTTTAGTTCTTCAAACAAAATTTTCCAGGTTTTAAAATTCTCAAATAAAAGTTTCATATTTGTAGTTCCAATACACAAACGAGAACGAGAGATTCTTTCACACAATTCTTTATAGATAGGTTCAGATCTTGCTAAAAAATTCCAATTTTTGTTTACAAGACAAGCTTTCAAAAATAAAGTTTTCGCATCCAAAAATTGGAAAATACAAATGACCATGTCATTACAAATGCGACTATCGTCTGCTTTACTTTGTTTTTTCATATTTTTAAAAGGATGGATAAAATTGGGGTTAATTATTCTATTAGTTTAGAATACAATACAGTGAGATAATTTCCACTTATTCTGATTTGCCGCGTGGCATAAAAATCCTCCCTGGTTTGTTTTAAAAAAAAATTAAATAGAGGAAAAAAAAAAAGTTGTCTGTGAGTGATTTAGCTAAGGAAATTTAAAGTGACGGAATAAATATGAGGACGTATTTGTTTATCTATGTTTTATTCCAAAACATATTCTTTATGTTTATGTCCTCAGGTATAATCATAAAGGATTCACCTCGCCCACCAAAATGTAGATTAGCTGACGACAATGGGAAATGTATCGAATGCATAAGAAGATATTGCATCCAAGATGGTAAATGCGTTGGTTGTCAGTTAGGTTGTTTTGCACTTGATAATGATGGGAAGTGCATTATATGCCATAAATCCCGTTATATTAACAAGGAAGGTAACTGTGTAAGTTGCGCTGAAAGATGTGAAGAATGTAATAACAATGGCGAGTGTATCGAATGTTGGTACAAAGATTTGCTTATAAACGGAACCTGTATTCCATTTCCAGATGGTTGTCATATTGCAGATGAAAAAAACAACTGTTTACAGTGTCTTGCATTTCGTGGATTAGTAAATGGAGAATGTATTTTTTGTTCTGAAGGCTGTATTGAATGTGGCGGAAATGGAAAATGTACTTCTTGTAACTACAAGTATGCTTTATCAGATGGGGGTTGTGTCAAATGTTCTGAGAATTGCGCTAAATGTAGCGAAGATGGTACCATTTGTTATTCATGTGCACTTGGTTATTCCATGTATGATGGGATATGTTTCAAGAGAGCAGAAGGGTGTATGAAGCATATGTATGGTGACAGTTACGAAGAATGTTACTGGAAGTTTGGAAGGTGTCAGGGACGATTTGCAGAATGTAACGATTATGGTAAATGTCTCTTTGTGGCTAAAGGGTGCCATATCCAAATGTTAGAGTGCCATCGTAAAATCAAAGAACTTAATAATAATTTTGAAGGGGCTGAAGCTGATTTTATTCCTATTTGTTTGGAATGCTATAGTGGGTATGTTTTGAGAGATGGATTGTGTTTGAAATGCCCAAAACTTTGTACTACATGCCATTGGTCTGACGGATATAAAAGAATAAAATGTAATCGTTGTATTACAGGTTACTACATGAATGAACTAAATGTATGTACTAAGTGTCCAACTGGGTGTTTCAGGTGTGATTCTGATGGTGAATGTCTTAGATGTTCAAAAGGATATTGGTATTCACATTCGAGTAAAAAATGTGTCAAATGTACTAACAATTGCGCTAGTTGTGGATGGAGGACTGGATCTTGCAAACGGTGTCAACGTGGATATGAATTGCATGAAAGACGTTGTGTTCCTATAAAGAAGAATTGTTTTTATGGTACGCCAGATGGTGAGTGTGTAGAATGTCATTACGGATATGGATTGAAGGATGGCGAGTGTATAAAATGTCATAGATAGATCTCGGGAAAATTTGAAACGAAAGAAATGCAGAAGCGGATCTTATTGATGGAAAAGTTACAAATAAAGGTTTTGAAGATCTTTCTTGAAAAATGTTAAAAAAAACACACAACATTTTATTGATTCTTTATTACAAATTTTTTTTTTCAGTCAATCTTTGTTGTTGTTTTTTTCCCACTTCTTTTAAGAAAAAAAAAAGAAGTTAGTTATGATTAGTTACATTCACTTTCTATGTTTATGAAAAAGAAGACGATAAATCATTGGAATTTATGGTTATGTGAACTCCCAACTAGATTAACTGGACCTCCAATCACCTTACCCTTAATTTGGTACATAAAATTCTTAAAGTTAACATATTCTTTAGTTTCTCCAATTTTGCTTTCAGTACTAAGAAATTGTTTGCTTTCAAGATCCGTTCTAATTTTACCTCTCCATCTTTTGAAACTTATTATTTTCCATAAAGTATAACCCCAGAGAACTATGTCTACAAGTGCTTGAATCATTGAAATTATTGTGATAATAAATGTTGTAATTGAAACTATTTTAACCGGAGATATACACACGATGTTTCCGCACACAACAAGTAGGTATATTAGGTAAAACAAAACAAAAAAGAAATGAAGAGCTAAACTACCTAGATAAACCAATGACATAACAATTTGTAACCCAGTTCTATTCTCGTCTCTTTGCATAGTTTCCAAAAAGAATTGCCCTAACCAAATAATTGGAATGAGGAATATCCAAATTAAAGGTATTATTGTATCGATTGGTTCTCCAAAAAGACTGTGAATCAATGCTATGATTGTGGTAACTAGTAAGAACAACAAGTAGATAAAGTGAATAACTGAGATTACTTGATAAACTCTCAGATCATCTCTTTCCAAATTCCAAAATCTTGTAACTTCATTTCTTAAGAAACACTTGATGCCTATTTTACCCTTTTTCAAAAATCCAATATTTTGTTCGGAGCTTAGTTTTGAATATTCTTTGATGAACTGAGTCATAATCCAATAACATGCTATTGCAACAAACCAAACAACTGCCTCAAAAGTCAAAATTAAAATGGATGATATCATTCCAGGTAATCTTGGTCCAGTCCTCCTGGATACAACATATATGATGTAGTAAATTATTAACAGTACTCCGTAAACAGTCAAAACTATAAGTAATACAAGAACTACAGCTCGAAAAACAATTGCATAAAACACAGCAATGTACGGTTTGTTTGATCCCAGAGCTCCAGATAAAAAGAAAATTGGTATCGACCACCAAACCATCACATAAGTTATATTATGACTCACTAACCCAAATTGAGTAAATACAAATACAACAATTCCTAAACTAACAATGAGAATAGTGGCAATTATACTCCATAAGTACGTAACTCCTTTGAACTTTCGTATTTTATCAAGTTTCCTTAGATCTTTTTTTGCTATATCCTTATATTCTCCAGGCTCCTCAAGTTTTAACATTTTTCTTTTGTAGGGCGGTTTGTAATGAAAGATGGAGAGAGAGAGAGAGAGA
>Ga0114925_10000293_pt1 | contig 21026 bp, 22 predicted proteins | sample SumtaG_2_FD_87287 | JGI IMG/M metagenome (GOLD analysis project Ga0114925, IMG submission 87287) | Deep subsurface microbial communities from Indian Ocean to uncover new lineages of life (NeLLi) - Sumatra_00607 metaG | ecosystem: Environmental > Aquatic > Marine > Oceanic > Sediment | place... | reverse complement strand
GCTCGCGGCGTGGCGCCTTACATCGACGGAAACGTCGGCATCATCCATTTCGATCGCCACATCGACATGCAGGAGATCGACATGGACGAACGCATGCACACGACGCCCTGGTTCTGGACCTCCAACGGCCACGAAAGCGTCGACCATCACCACTCCCACCGCGCCCACAGCCACATGCACGATGTTGGTCTGGCCAACTGCCCGCCGAAGAACCTAGTTCAGATCGGCATCGGCGGCTGGTACGGCTCGCGGCCGGGCTCCGAAGTCGCCCGCGAACGCGGCACCAGCGTCATGACCATGACGGACGTCGAGGAACTGGGCGTCAAGAAGGCGGCGGAGATGGCGCTCGAGTTGGCCTGGAAGGACGCCAAGGCGGTCTATCTGTCGTTCGACATCGATTCCATCGATCCCGGCTTTGCGCCGGGTACCGGCACGCCCGAGCCGGGGGGCTTCACGCCTCGCGAGGCGCTGGAGATGGTCCGCCTGATCGCCCGCGAGGGCCTCTGCGCCATGGAAGTGGTCGAGGTGTCGCCACCCTACGACGTCAACGATAACACCTCGCAACTCGCATGCCGGGTCATCCTGGATGCCCTGGGTACCATGGTCGTCGAGGGCAAACTCGGCCATCGCGACGAGGTGATGGACGGTGCGGAGGACGCTACCTGACGGGCCCGCGGCCCGGCCAAGGACGCGTCAAGCGCGCTCCAGTTCCTCCACGATCACCCGGACGTCCTCACAGGCCTGCTCGATCATCGCCACCTCTTCGTCGCTCCAACCGCGCGGGCCCTTGGTGTAATGGGCGGAAACGATGCCGATCATGTCGTCACCCTGAAAGATGCCGGCCACCATTTCAGAGCGGATGCCGTAGAGCTCGATGACGTAATCCTCCGGCGCCCACGGATTGAGGCAGTCATCCATGACGAAGATGCGCCGGTTCTCCCGCAACCACCTCGGAGCCGCACCGTCACGCACGTTGGGCGTGCGTTGTCCCTCGAGGGCGCGGGCGCCATGATCGAGGGATTCAACGGCCACTGTCTCCATTTCCATGCCGAGCGGCGCGCAGTCCACCCGGATGGTGGTGCGTGAGGCGCCGGTGCCGGCACGCAACCGGTCGACGATGTCGCGAAAGGCGGCGATGGTCGGATCTTCGGTCATGGGGTCCCCTTCGTGCCGGAGGTCGCCTAACGAAATCGGGCCGGGTAGGTGTCCGGTGCGATTTCGTGTTCCAGGCAGCGATGATAAATCTTCTTGTAAGCTTGGCACATCGCGACCCTGGTGGCCAAGATCCGGGACGATGATTCGGCCAACTGGATCGGCGCCCACGAGGCCTGGTCGGCGGCCACCATGGGCGGCGCGGTGGCGCTCGGGCGCGGCGATGAACTGGGCGCCATCGCGCCGGGCCGCATCGCCGACCTGGCGCTGTGGCGGCACGATACCATCCCCTTCCGCCTGCTCAACGACGCCGTCCGCCAGATGGTCTATGGTGAAACCGGGGCTAGTCTGGACACGATCCTGGTGGACGGCGACGTGATCATGGCCGGCGGCGCCCTGACCGGCATCGACGAGGCGGCGATCCTGGAGGAGATCGCCGAAGTGCACGCGGAACTGGAACCACTGATCGCGGCGTCCGAACGCCTGGCCGAGCCCATGGTCGCCATCTACCGCCACATCATCGCGCGCTGCGTCGTCCACCCCATCGCTCCCGACACCTACCCGGCCAAACTGTCCGGCCATTAAACCGGAGATTCGAGACATGCAGAAGAACCAAGCAGCCATCGCGGAATTCTGGCGGCAATCCTGCAAGAAGAACGGGATCGACCCCGCCACCGATTACTACGCGGGACCGTTCTCCGATCCCGAACTCGCCAATTATCAGGGCATGCTGCTGGACCTGGTGCGCGAAGGAAAGAAACAGGCCACCGCGCGCCTGGACATGGAGTTCGAGAAGTACGGCATCGCGCGCCGTGGTCCCGGTGACCTCTGGATCGTCCTCGACACCGTGGGCGATCCCGCCTGCCTGGTGCGTATCACAGACCTTGCCGTGTGGCCGTTCGACGAAGTGCCATTGAGCTTCGCCCAACGGGAGGGCGAAGGCGACAATTCGCTCGAGTACTGGCGCTGGGTGCACAAGGAGTATTTCGTCCTGCAGTTGGAGGGCTGGGGGGACGATTGGCGCGACGACCTGGCCACCTGTTGCGAGGGGTTCGGTCTCGTCGAGATGGCCTGACTATTCGGCCGCCCGGGTGATCGGGCAGACCGGTTCGTCGTAGTATGGCAAATCGACGACCCTGGGTGTCCAACTGCCGTCGTCGATACAGGCGCGGATGTGGGCGGCGATCTCGTCGAGACGCGCGAACCAGACGTCACCTTTGTCGGCCATGTGTTTGAGCAGCAGCCGCTCCACCGCCATCCAGCGCGCCAGACGGCCGGTGGTGAAGGGGTGCCAGACGGAGATCCAGAGGCCGCCATGCTCCCACATGGCATCGAACTCCTGGCGGAAACCAGACAATCCTTCCTCCGGTCCGCGGATCTGCATTTCGTAGTCAAGATCCATGCTGTGAACGAACGGCGGCCAGTCGTCCATGCCCCAATGGCCGGGCAACTCGATCACCTCGCCCTTCGGCGTGCGCAGCAGGTAGGGCACGTCGTCGCCCATCAACGAGGCGTCGTAGGTGAACCCTTCCTGGACCAGCAGGTCGGCCGAATGGTTGGAGAAATTGTAGAGCGGCGCACGCCAGCCTCGCGGGCGTTCGCCGCTCGCGGCAACGATGACGTCGATACTTCGCTTCAGCCAGTACGCCTCCTCCTCGCGGCTCAAGCCGTTGGGGTTCTCGTGGATGTAGCCGTGGTGGGCAATTTCATGGCCGCCCTCGAGCATGACCTCGACGGCCGCCGGGTAGCGCTCGATGCACCAGGCCGGGACGAAGAAGGTCTGGTGGATGCCGTATTCGGCGTAGGTGTCGCAGATGCGCGGCACGGCGATGTCGGGCCCGTAGCGCAGCATCGACGTGGCCGAGATGCGCGCGATCGAATCGTCCGGGTGTTCCAGATGCAGGATGCTGTCGGCGTCCATATCGAACGTGAAGGCGACAGCACATCGCGCGCCATTGGGCCAGGGCGGAGGGTTCTTGATCATAATTATGTCTCCGTTGATGGAGATAGCCGAATTGACGGTCTCGGACGGGAGTTCGGAGTATACCACGTCGATGCCCACACGCCGCTGGTGTATGATAGAGCGGCGTGAGTCATCGGGAGGCAATCATGAGCGAAAGCGGACTGGTCACCATATCTGCGGCCCACGGCAAGGCCGCTCGGCTCGGCACAGGCCAACGGGTGAAACTGATCAACACCCACGGCACCCAGGTCGTCGACACCTTCGCCTACAACGCCTACGACCTGGGGGAGTACATTTGCATGGCCTCGTCCCGGGTCGGGAATCAGCGCCTCAACCCGAAAGTCGGCGACGTCATGGTCACCAACCAGCGCCGGCCCATCCTGACCATCGTACGTGCACGATACCGTGATGGCCGCCTGCGACCGTTATCGTTACGGCCTGCTCGGCTGCGAGGGCTATCATCGCAACTGCCAGGACAACATGATCGAGGGTCTGCAGGAACTCGGCGTCACGCCGCCGGCGCCGAACGCCAACTCGTTCAACGTGTTCATGAACATTCCTGTCGGCGAGGACCGCAACAGCCTGGACTTCGAGCCCACGGTCAGCCAGCCCGGCCAGTACATCACCTTCCGCGCCGAGATGGACTGCTACGTGGCGTTCTCCGCCTGCCCGCAGGACATCCTGCCGATCCACGGTGTCGGCGGAGCGCCGCCCGTGGACGCCCATTTCCAGGTGCTGGACTGAAGCCGCTCTGAAATCGCAGAACCGCCGTTAGGGTGCCTCAGGCTCCAGATCGATCATGCCGCCGGCGACGGTGCGCGGATCCCGGACCGGCCAGCCGCCCCGTTCGACCTGGTGGAAAAAGTCGATGACCACCGCGTTGAAGGCGGCGGGTTCTTCCAGGTTGATGGTGTGTCCGGTGTTGGCAAGAACGACCAGGCCGGAGGACGGAATGGTCTTCTTGAGATAAAGCGCCGGTTCGAGGCAAGGATCGTCCTCGTCCCCGGTCATGATCAAGGTCGGCGTGCGCATGGCAGCAAGCTGCGCTTCGAGTTCCCATAGTGCCGGTCGTTCGCGCTGCACGCCGCGGAGCGTATTGGCCGATCCGATGGCTGGATGTTCGGCCATCTGTTGCTCGAACTCGGCGTGTCCGCGCGGGTCCTTCCGCAGGAACTGAAGCCGCGTCGGACCGGCGGCGTAGCGACGCCCGGCCTCATCGGCCCCCTGATCCAAAAAGCGCTGCGCCACGGTGTCGATTTCGGATTGAAACTGAGCCCTCTTGTCGGGTTCGGCGCCATATCCGCAACCGGCGACGATGATGGCCGAGACGCGCTCCGGCCGCCCGATGGCCGCGTGCAGGGCGGTAAACGCGCCCATCGACAGGCCGACGATATGGGCCCGATGGATCCCGAGGAAATCGAGCAGGTCGAACAGGTCATCGCGGGCGTGATCCTGGCTGTAGGCGGCGGGATCTTCGGGCACCGCCGACGGCGGATAACCACGGGCGTTGTAGACGATGCAGCGGTAGCCGCGCGAAAAGAAGCGAACCTGCTGCTCGTAACTGCGCGCGTCCCCGGCGAACTCGTGGACGAAGATGACCGGATAGCCTTCACCGGTTTCGCCGTAGAACAACTCCAGGCCGTCTCTCGTCGTAAAGAACGCCATATCCTCGGCTGTCCCCCTGTCAGGTCAAGTGTTTCAGGCGCGCTTAGCTGAACGTATTCGGCATCCAAAGGGCGATCTCCGGGAATACGACGAGCAGGATGATCATGACCACCATCGTCAGCACGAATGGTAGTGCCCCCAAAATCACATCGTTCAACGACCCCGTGCCGCGCACCCCCTGGATCACATAAAGATTCACGCCGATCGGCGGCGTGATCAGCGCGGTCTCGAGCATCAGCATCATCAGGATGCCGAACCACACCAGGTCGTAGCCCAGGCTCGAGACGATCGGCGCGATCAACGGCGTGAAGATGAGCATCAGGGAGAAGTTCTCCATGAAGCAGCCGAGGAACATGAACGAAGCGATGATCACCCACAGCGTCTGCGCCGGTGTCAAACCGAGATTGAGGATGAAGTCGTTGAAGGCCGCCGTCAGGCCGACGATCGCCAACACGAGGTTGAGGAAGATCGCGGCCAGGACAATCAGCATGACCATGGCGTTGGTCCGCATGGCGCCGAGCATCGCCTCCTTCAGCATGTTGGCCGAGAGGCGCCGGTAGTAGGCGGCAAGGCCGAGCGAGGTGACCACGCCGAAGGACGCGGCTTCCGTCGGCGTCGCGATGCCGGCATAGATCGAGCCTACGACGACCAGGAACACCCCGAACGGCGGGAGCAGATCCGGCAGACACTTAATGCGCTGGCTCCAGTTGGTCTTGGGCCGCTTGCCACCCCACTCTGGTTTGAAAAGCGAGGCAAGAAACACCGTCAACATAAAGAGAAACGCGAGCAAGGCGCCGGGGATGAACCCCGCAAGATAGAGTTTGGGCACCGACGTTTCCGTGAGCATGCCGTAAATGATGAGGTTGATGGACGGTGGGATGAGAATGCCGAGGGTGCCGCCCGCGGCCAGTGTGCCCAGGAAGAGTTGCTTGTTGTAGCCGCCCTTGGTCATCTGCGGCAGGGCCACGGTGCCGATGGTGGCGGCGGTGGCGATGGACGACCCCGATGTCGCCGCGAACAGCGTGCAGGCGCCGATGTTGGAATGCATCAGGCCGCCCGGCAGCCAGGACAGCCAATGCGACAACGCGTTATACATACGCTCCGCGATGCCCGCGCGCAGCAGGATTTCCCCCATGAGGATGAACAGGGGAACCGCGATGAGCAGAAACTCTATGCCGTTCTCCCAGGCCACGTCGCCCAGGGCCATGTGGACGGGCATGGGCGAATAGAACTTGCCCAGCAGCAGGCCGAGAGACCCGAGCACGGCCGCGATGGGAACGCTGAAGGCGATGAGTGCCAGGAGAATGGTGACCGCGAAGCCAAGCATGTTATCGCTGATCCCCCGCCTCACGGTGAGCAGCGATGCCTTCCTCGTCCATCTCCTCCTCGATGGACAGCGCGCCGCCGAGCCGGTGAACCGTCAGAAAGTCGCCGCGAACCAGGGCCGCCACCATGCCGCCGATGACCAGGACGAGACAGAGACTGAACAATGCCCATCCGAAGATCCAGAAGGTCTGGGGCAGCGGCAGCGGCACGTGAAGCGGCGTCACCGACATTGCACCGATGGCGATGGAATCCTGCAAAAGGGCGAGCCCGCGCCACGTCAACGCAATGGCGAAGACGGCGAGAAGCGTTGCGCCCAGAATATCGAGGACGGAACGCACGTGCCGCGGCATGTGAACATAAAGGGCGTCGATGCGCACATTGACCCGATGCAAGAATGCGTAGGGCAAAGCCCAGGTTGTCGCGATCGCGAACAGGTAACCTGAAATCTCGTCGGCGCCGCCCAGCGTGGTGTTCAAGAGCTTTCGAATCAGCACGTCGAAGGTAACCATGAAGGAGGCGAAGATCATCATGGCACCGCCGGTCCAAGCGGCGGCAAGAGCGATCCTGTTCGCCCAACGATAAAGTGTTTCAAACATGGCTGTTTGCGGCTCCCCGGGCCGATGTTAGTGCATGACCCCGGAGAGCCGAATAGAGACGGGGCGGTCGTTAGTTGACGGGCGCCACCAACCCGGCGGCCTTACCGGCCGTCGAGTTCCAAATCTTGACGCAGTCGGCGCCGCAACGCTTCGCCCACCGCTTCAGCACGACGTTCTTCAGAACGTCCTGATGCGCCGCGAGGCCCGCCGCGTCGACTTCTACCCGCTTGGCGCCACCGGCCTTGCCCTTCGGGCACGGGCCGCTGGTGAGACAAGCCACGCCGTTCTTGTCGTCGTCGATCGCCGATTGCCAGGCCTTCGCCTCCATCTTGGCGAAGGTCTTCATCATGACGTCCTTGGTTTCGGCGTCGAGCTTCGCCCACAGCTTGGTGCTGACGGCGGTGAACGAGACCGAATAGGCCAGCTTGGAGGGGATGACGTACTTGATCACTTCGTGCCACTTGCCCCGGTAGGCGGACATGGCGTCGGTGATGGCGCAGTCGACGACGCCCTTCTGCAGGGCCGGCAGGACCTCGCCGAACGACATGGTCACGCTGGTGCCACCCGTACCCTCCACATAGTCACCCAACGACGCCGAATGGACGCGAATCTTCTTGCCCTTCAAATCCTTGACGCTGGCGACCGGTTTGACGCAATAGACCAGGGACGGCGGCCAGGGATGCAAGGCCACGACCTTGGCGCCGAAGGTCTTCTGGAAGGTCTGGTCGATGGTCTCCCGATAGGCATCGTGTATCTTGCGAGTGGTCGCGAAATCCTGCGACATGCCGGCGAGATCGGCGCCTTCGATGAGGCCGTTGCCCTTGGCGACATAGCCGACCAGTCCATGGGCAAAATCGAAGACATTGAGCTTCAAGAGCCGGATGACCTCGTAGCCCTTGAGCCCAGCTTCCGTGATCGGGATTGCGTGCGCCGTGAGTTTCCCACCAGATGCCTTCGGCAGCATCTCGGTCCAGAAAGGCTTCTCATTATTTTGCCACGCCGAAAGATGCCCCCACGTGCCGACCACTTTGAATTCTCGTGCCTGCATCTCGGCGCTGCTTGACGTCGCGGTCCCCATGAGGGCGATCGCGAATCCAGCCAAGCCTGCAATAAATTTCTTTTTCGGCATCTTTCGTCCCTCCCTGGATCGCTGATGAATTTCAAGATTCTGCGGAGCAATAGATATTCTCGACCTTTTTTTTCAAGCGAAATATAGCGAAGTTATTATCTTTACATTGACTAATTTAGATTTAATGCCTCAATCGGCAATTAGATGTTGAAAGCGGAGGCATGACAACCAATGTCAGCTTCGGCCGAGCCGACCAACGGCTATTGACGTGCTTTCGGCCGTTGTAATATGTGGCGGCATCACGCCGATGTGGATCGCGCCGAATGCCAGCCAGTCCACACCGGGCACGCGCACGACCGCGCGCATTGAGACCGCGAAAAGGGGGTCCAGCCATGATGGAGAGCCAAACCGTGGCGGCTTTTCGTGACATCGCTGACCGGTTGCGTGCCGACACCCGCGCTTCGCGCACCACGATCCGTTTCGACTGTAATCGCCTGGGCCTGGAGTTGGAAACTGTCGCAGTCGAATCCCGCAGCGAAGGCGTTCGTGCCCTGGAAGGACAAGTGACGCCCAAGGCCCGTTACAGCCCGGCGGTCAATTGGTTGCGCGAGAACCGGCGTACCTTCGTCATGGAGGATTGCCTCAATCCGTGGGCACCGGAGGTGGCGCCTGACGACTACGTGACCGAACTCTACGGTATCCGCTCGGAAATGGTCGCCGCCGTATTTCGCGACGAGGACCTGATCGGGCTCGTCTCGGTCCATTGCACCGACGGTCCACGCACGTGGCGCGACGACGAAGTGGCATTGATCGAGCGGGCCTGCGACGAGGTGCGCGCATTCCTCGATGACCTCGAAGACGGCTGACGGCGCCAGACCTTCAGGCAAGATCAAAGGCTTCCAGCAAATCGGCTTTCAGATACTGCGCCGCGAGCGTTTGCGGCACGGTCTTGCGCAAGATCAACTCGATCTGACTTTCGTACCGCATCCGTTTGGGCAGAATGGTCGTCAATTCGCCGTTACCGACCCACCGCGAAGCGTAGTGCTCCGGTAGAAAACCCATGAACTTGCCAGACAGAATCAGGATCGCGATGGCTTCCATGTTCTCCGCGTAGGCCGTGGCATTCAGCCGATCCGCCGAGGGGATGTGCGTGTCCGGCACGTAGGGCTGCTTGACGTATCCATGGCACGCGATTTCCGACATCTTCATCGTGCCGGCGGCGCGTTCAAAGAGAGGGTGCCTGCTGCTGCAGTAGAGGTAATGCCGCTCCAAAATTAGCGGCGTGTACTCGATGGCGGAAATCCGATTGGTGTAGCCGCCGATCCCGATGTGGAACCGGCCCTCGACGACGGCACGTTCGACTTCGGCTGGTGGCGCGATGTGCTGCGTGATCCGTACATCGCCGTGACGCATCTTGAACCGCGCGATCGCGTCGGAGAGTGCAAATTCCGGATTGGTCACCACGCTGTCAACCGTGCCGATATGAAGTTCGCCTGTGAGCTTTCCGCGCATGGCCTCGACTTCCGAATGGAAGGAGTCGATCGATCTGAACAGACGCTGTGCCGCATCGTAAACGCGTTTTCCGTTCTGCGTGATACGGAACCCGCCGCGTCCGCGTTCGCACAGCCGCATGTCGAGCCGCGCCTCGAGCGCGCTCATGTGGGAGCTCAATGTAGATTGGCTGACGTTCAGTGCGATCTGTGCGGGCGTGAAGCCACCGCAATCCACCACGGTCAAGAACACGTTCAACAGCCGTATGTCGACCTGACTCATGTTGACGTTGGTCGTCATGCCATCTCCCCTTGATTTGCCTGTTCGGCATTACATCGATATGCATTGATGCAAATATGATAACTTCACTATTTTCCGAATGAAAGAATGGTACGAGAATCCACCTTTGGGATTTTGAGGGGTCGTTCCCTCAGCGTGATCGGTTTGGTGGTGGTCGGTGCCGGCATATGGCTTGGATATCCGGTGCGACACCAAGCAGCGGGGAGAGTGGCATGACCGCCTCGGTGATGATGTCGGATCTCAGTTGGGACGAGTACCAACGGCGGATTACGGAAGAAGACGCGATCGTGCTGTTGCCCGTCGGTGCGGTCGAGCAGCACGGCTACCATTTGCCCCTCGGCACCGATTGGATGATGGCGACCTACATGGCCCGTCGCGCGGCGGAGAACGTGGGCGGCGTAGTGGCGGCGCCGATCGCTTATGGATATCGTTCCCAGATCCGCACCGGCGGCGGCCCCTATTTCGCCGGCACCACGAACCTAGACGGGCTGACGCTGATCAACCTGGTTAAGGATGTCCTGAAGGAATTGGTGCGCCATGGGGCGCGGAAGCTCGCCGTCATCGACGGCCATTTCGAGAACCGTTTCTATCTCGACGAGGCCTGCTTCATTGCCGTCCGGGAACTGGAATATGCGGGCATCACGGACGCTAGAATTCTCAAGATGCTCTATGCGGAAAGGATCAAGCCCGAGACCATCGAGGCCGTCTATGCCGGAACGACCTTTCCCGGCCTCGATCTCGAACACGGCGGGATCCTGGAGACCGCGATGATGCTCTATTGCCATCCGGAACTCGTGGACATGTCCAGGATTCCGGTCGAGGAACTGCCCAATTTCCCGCCCTACGATCTTTTCCCCGGCAACCATGATTGGGTGCCGGCATCCGGTTGTCTGTCGTCGGGCACGGCGTCAACGGTGGAAATCGGCAGGATTTTGGTCGAGGAATTCGTCGACACGGTGAGCGCGTCGCTGCGGAAGGAATTTCGCTGACGTCGGTCCATCGACACCATCGAAATCAACGGGTCCGACCTCGAGCCACAGACAGAAAAAGTGAAGTTGTAGGATATGACCACGCTGACCGAAGGGGATCCGATTTTCGTCCGTTGTGAATGGGGCGAACTGAAGGAATGCGTGTATGGCGGCTACGATCAGTTCGTTTTTCCGAAATTCCTGCAGGACGCAGACGTGCGCCCCTCGGGGGAGTTCAGGGAGTTCTGGTTCGAGAACCAGGAGAAGGCTGTCAAGGACGCCGATCCTGATTACTACGCACGCTGGCAATCGCAAATCAAAGGTGCCGTCGCATTCCTTGAAGACAGCGGCATCCGGGTGCATCTGCCGGACAGAATCAGCGACCAGAACATGAAATTCCCGCGCGGCGAGAACCACGGCGTGTTAACCGGCTGGCTGAGAGACCCGTTCGTCACCATCGGCAACAATGTCATCGAACTGGCGCCGCGTTCGATGTTCCATCGCCGCCAGCGTTTCGCCATTCGCCATATCCTGGCCTCGACCATGGAACGCGGCGCGCGTTATTTCGCCCAACCCGACTCCGGCGCCGACGACGACAACGAAGGCAAACCCGGATGGGGCTATCTGGAAGGCGGCGACATTCTGGTGCTGGGCGAGAAGATCCTGGTGGGGCATTCGGGCAACTGCTCGAACCCGGAAGGCGGGCGCTGGCTGCAGCATGTGCTGGGACCCGGCTACGACGTCGAGATGTTGACGATCGACAAGCGTTTTTCGCACCTCGATTGCGTATTGTTGACACCGCGCGAGGGCGTCGCCGTGGTGTCTCTCGAGTGCCTGCCGGACGGTGTGCCGGACTACATGAAGGACTGGAACCTGATCGACGTGCCCTATGAGATTACCAAGGTGCATATGGGTTGCAACAATCTGACGATCAACGATCACACCGTGGTCATGCCGACCGGGGAGCCCCATGATCGTGTCGCCAACGAATTGAAGGCGTGCAAATTCGAGGTGATCCGCCTCCCCTATGACGCCGTCTATTGCCTGGGCGGGTCGTTCCGCTGCGCCCACCAGCCGTTCGTCCGTCTGTAAACGGATTGTCGCCCTCTCAGCGCCTCCCCACCCTAGGTTGCCGTTTGGTGCAGCAGCCCGTCCAACGCCCGAAACAGAACCCGGGCACCCGTTTCGATCTCCGCCACGCCCGTTTCCTCGGCCGAATTGTGGCTGATGCCGCCCCGGCTCGGCACGAAGATCATGCCGCAGTTCCAACGCGCCGCCATGATCTGGGCGTCGTGACCAGCCCCCGACGGCATGCGGACGGGTTCGATGCCGAGATCATTACATACATCTTCGATCGTGGCCGTGACGTGGTCCGACATGGCGACGGGCGTATTGAACGACCGCACGTTGGATGTCACCTCGACCTCTCTGGCGGCGGCGAGCCGCTCGGCCGTCGCGCCCGCCATCTCGTAGGCGCGTTCGATGTCTTCCTTGCGGATGGCCCGTATCTCCTGCGCCAGGCGCTCGTCACCGGGCACCACGTTGCTGGCGCCCGGCGAGATGGCGATGTCGCCGTAGGTCAGGCGCGCGTCTGGCGGAAAATCGCGCTCGATGAAAGCGAAGCATTCGGTGATCGTCGCGGCGGCCGCGCGCATGGCGTCCTTGCGCAAATGCAGCGGCGTCGTCCCGGCATGATTGGCTTCGCCGCGAAACAGCACCTCGGACGCATGCAGGTCGACGATGTCGGTGACGATGCCAATGTCGCGACCGGCCGCTTCGAGCACCGGCCCCTGTTCGATGTGAAGTTCCACATAGGCGGCGATCTCGGCATTCGACCGTTCGGCGTCGACGATCCTCATGGGGTCGAGGCCGTACCCCCGCATAGCCTCGTGGAGTGGTGCCCCGTCGCGTCCGCGTGCCGTCTCCACCTCCCCGGCCGTCAGGCTGCCCGTCATGGCGCGCGAACCCGAGAGACTGATATAGGCCCCTTCCTCATCGGCGAAGGCGATCACCTCGAACCCCAGCGGAAGCGATTTCGCCCGGCCGGCCAGGAGCCGCGCGCATTCGACGCCGGCGAGGACCCCGAGGGCGCCGTCGTAGATACCGCCGCCAGGGACGGTGTCGATGTGCGAGCCGGTGACGACGGCCGGTTGACCCTCCGGTCCGAGCCGCGCGATCAGGTTGCCGGCCGCGTCCTCGCGAACACGCATGCCGGCATCACGGCAGCGCGCCGACAGCCATTCGACCGCGGCGCGGTAGGAATCCGAATATGTGGTGCGATCCACGCCGCCCGCCGGAGAGGTCCCGAACTCGGCCAAGGCGTTGAGATCGTCCATGATGCGCGCGACGACGATATCGGTCATTGTCCCTCCGACAACGGCATGTTCCTATAATGGGGACGGCCGCAACATGCCCGATCCCAGGAATACATCCGCACGGGGAAAATCGATATGGAAAAGCAGTTCGCGAACCCACCGACGCTGCCGACACCACGCAACTACCATCATGCGGTGGCCGTCGAGGGCGGGCGCACGATCTATCTGTCCGGTCAGGTCGCTTTCGATCGGGAGCGCAACATCATCGGCGGGGACAACATCGTCGAGCAGACACGACAAGCCCTGTGGAACATGGCGACGGCCGTGGAGGCAGGTGGCGGGGCGATGTCCGACATCGTGCAGATCACGCTCCATGTAGTGAACTACCGGCCGGACCAACTGAACAATATTGCCGGTACGCTGGCCGAGTTCTTTACGCCCGAATGCCTGCCGGCCAACACCCTGGTCGGCGTGGATTCGCTGTCGACGGACGGCCTGCTGATCGAAATCACGGGCATCGCGGTAACGGCGGCTTGAAAAGGATTCCCGTCGCCCCGCCGACGAATCAGGGGAGCCGTGCCGGATAGGTATCGGCGGCGATGTCGTGATCGAGGCAGCGGTCGTAAATCGTCTTGCAGGACGCCATGACGCCCGCCAATCCCTCCTCGGCTGCGTCGATCTGCGGCTTCAACTCCTCGTAGGTTTCCCGCGCTTCGGCGAGCAGCGCGGCCTCGTCGACGCGCACCAGCCGGCCGTCCTGCATGACGATCTCGCCGTCGATGATCACCGCGTCCAGGTCATCGCCATTTTCGCAATAGACCAGCTGGCGCAGCGGGTCGCCGAGCGGCGTGAAGGCGATGCCGTCGAGACGCCAGACATCGAGGTCCGCCATGCGCCCGACCTCGATGGCGCCCAGATCGTCGCCTAGCCCCAATGCCCTGCCCCCCCCCAATGTCGCGGCGGAGAAGGCCTCACCGGCGGTGATCCAGTCCCCCGGATCGTCGCCGCGGATGTTATGGGCCAGCGCCGTCGCATTCAGCGTCCTCAACATGCTGATGGTGAAACTGGAGGCGCAGGAATCCGTGCCGAGGCTGACATTGACTCCGGCCTTGAGAAGTTCGCGCACCGGACACAGACCCGACGCCAGCGAGAAGTTGCCGACCGGATTGTGCTGCGCCGTGGCGCCGGTCTCGGCCAGGATGTCGATCTCGCGCGGGTTCAGCCAGACCACGTGGATCAATGAAACGCCCGGGCGCAGAAAGCCGATGCGACCCAGGTATTCGACCATGGGGGCGCCGTAGAACAATTGCCCAGTGACCACCTGAAGTCGGGTTTCGTGCACATGGATGATGATCGGCAGATCGAAATCATCGGCCAGACGCCGCACCGCCATCAGATGCGGTTCGGTGCAGCGCTGCGGGGCCGAGGGCGAGATGGCCGTGCCGACCCGTCGCGACGCCGGATGGCGCTCCTTCGCCAGACCGCGCACGAAGGCCATGACCTCCTCGGGCGGCGTCTTCTCCTGGTTCTCCAACTGTTTCACGACCTCGGGCGGGAAGGTCTCGCGCCCGTAGGGCAGCGTGTCGAACAGCGGCTGGTTATTCATGCCCGGCGCCAGCAGGGCGCGGATGCCGATGTCTTCGTAGGCCTGAAGGACCGCCTCGATGTGGTCCGGCCTCAGAACCGGGCCGACGATGAGATCATCGACGAGCGTGGTGGCGCCGGTCCGCAAGGACTCGATGGCGCCGATCATCGTGCGAATGTAGACATGCCGTGGCGAGAACTGCCACGGAATCAGCGGCCGGTTGAGGTTCGACCAGACCTCCAACGGCATGTTCTCATGCCGGCCTTTCTGGAAGTTCTCGTGGCTGTGGTTGTGGCCGTTGATCATGCCCGGCGTGGCCAACCGGTTCGTGCCGTCGATCGCCGTGCCCTCAGGCGGCTGCGCGCCGGCGGGGCGGATCTCGGCGATGCGGCGATCCCGAATGACGATATCCACCGGTTCCCGCGTCATCTGCGCCGGGTCGCCGAGCAGTGCCTGACAGTTGGCGAGGGTGATCGACGTCATGCGAACGCTCTCTCCGTCCCGATATCCAAGCTCAGTCGCCCGCCGCCAGTTCCTCGTCGACGCCCTCCAAGATACCGCGAACACTGTCGCAGGCGGCTTCGATGCGGGCGATCTCGGCATCCGTCCAGACCCGTGCACCCTTGGTGAAATGAACCGAGACCCAGCCGACGAAGTCATCCGCCTTGATCACCGGCGCTACCATTTCCGAGCGGATGCCGTAGGCCTTGACGACCTCCTTCTCCGGCGCCACCTCCTCGTCCCAGGGGTCGAGGGTGTCGTTCATGACGAAGGTTCGCCGGTTCTTCTCCAGCCACCTGACCGCCGCGGCGTTCTTCTGGTCGAGGGTATTCAGGGTCAGGATCGAATGGACGCCGTCCGACAACGACTCGGCGGCAACCGTATCGACGTGAAAGCCGACGCCGCTGTCGTCAAGCCGCACCGTGGTCCGACCGGCGTCCGTGTCCTTGCGGAGCACATCCAGGATATCCGCCAACGCCGCCACCGTCCGTACCTTGATATCCGTTTCGGCCATCGGTTCCCTCCTTACGAGGTTCGTCGGAAATGTCGATCATCATGGAAGCATTTTACCAGTGGTCAAGAAATATTTGCCGTGAGAAACTTTCCAATCGAGCGACCCTGGCGACGACGAGTGAAGATACCGTGGGCCGCCGATCGTTCCGGGTTTCGCCGGCAACACCATTGACGAAAGGAATCTTCGTGCGGGAACGCGACCGATCGCATCAGGCCACCGCCATCGGCGACGCTCCCTGGCGCGGCGCCCTGCTGATGATCGCGACCGTGACCCTGCAGCCGGTCAACCAAGCCGTGGCCAAGCACCTTGCGGCGGAGCTGCCGGTCATCGAAATCGTCTGGGGTCGGCTGCTGTTCCATTGCCTCATTGCCGTTCCCTTCGTGATCGCGAGCCACGGCGTGGGTGGATTGCGGCCGGCAAACCCGGGTATCCAGATCTTCCGGGGTGGGTTGTTGAGCGTCGCCACCATCTTCCTGTTCGGCGCCCTCGCGCAAATTCCGATGGCCGATGCCATCGCGCTCGCGTTCGTGGCACCGCTGGTAGTGACGGCGTTGTCGCCGCTGCTGCTGGGCGAGTACGTTGGGCCCCGGCGATGGGTCGCCGTCGCGGTCGGGTTCGCCGGCGCGTTGATTGTCATCCGACCCGGTGCGGGGGCGATGGAGTGGGCCGCCCTTCTCGCTCTGGGCTCCGGTGTGATCTATGGGTTCTATCTAATCGTCACCCGTCGCATCGCGGGCACGGCGCCGCCGGCCGTGACTTTGGTCTATACGGCGTTGGTGGGCGTCGTCGTCACGTCGGCGATGCTACCCTTCCTCTGGGTGTCGCCGACATCCGCCGCCTGGGCCTGGATGGCCCTCGCCGGCGCAGCCTCGGCACTAGCGCACTTTTGCCTGATCCGCGCCTATCATTACGCCGAGGCGTCTCTGATCGCGCCATTGACCTATGGGGAAATCGTCATGGCGACCCTGCTGGGCTATATCGTGTTCGGGGACTTCCCGGACACGGTGACTTGGCTCGGTGTAGGCGTCATCGCCATGACCGGCCTCTACGTTTCGATGCGCGGTCGCCAGGACAAGGCCGATCGATCTTGTCGATGAACTGATGACCGCGGGTTCGGAGGAGCGCCAATAGCAGATCGAAGGGATCGGGGCGCTGAGACGATACCTCAAGGCGGTATTTCTCCTTCCCTAATCCACCGGGACAATTCCCTGATCGCCGATAATTATTCCCTGTTTCGCTGATAAAATTCCCTGTTCCAATTTTAGGGAATTTTGATCAGAAAACGCAGAGTTCCGTGGCGTTGCCGGCACTGGGGCCACATATAAACGCCCTAATTTCGAAAATTTCCCTGTTTTTTCCCTGTTTAACAGGGAATTCCATGGAGACGGGTTCGCTCCAGACTGCGTCCACCGCCAACAAGGCAGCAAATCCTTATCGCCTCGCTACATTGCGCTCTGTCCAGGCGCTGACAGGCCCATACGCAATGCAGTGAGCCAGAAATGCCAAAGGGAAAGCGACGAGATGACACTGACCATCCGCCCCTGCAACGCCGCTGATCTGGCCGAGGTGAGTGCGCTGCTCGCCACGTCCTGGCACGCCACCTACGACGCCATCTTCGGTGCCGAGCGCGTTACCGACATCACCGGTCACTGGCACGCCGTCGAGCGTTTGGCGCAAGATCTGGAACACCCTAAGATTTGCTTCCTCGTCGCCGAAGAGGACAATCGCCTAGTCGCAACCTCGCTTGCCGGCGACACCGGCAACGGCCTCGTCCGCCTTGCCAGGCTCTATGTCCTGCCCGATGCCCAGGGCCGCGGCCATGGCCGGGCGCTGCTCGATGCCACGCTCGCAGTCTTCCCCGCGGCCACAGCCGTCGACCTCGAGGTGGAACCCGCCAACGAGCTGGCCGTCCGGTTCTATGAAGCTCAAGGGTTTGCGGTCACCGGCCAGGGCACCGACTGCGGCGGCGAGGGCGAAAACATCCCCCACCTCATCATGACGCGTCGACTTTAGCCGGTTTCACCCGCCAAACTGTCCAGGCTTTCGCGCAACGCCTGATCGAGGATCGTGACCGCGCGATCAATCTCCGCCTGCGAGACCGTGAGAGGCGGCGCGATGCGCCAAACAGAGCCGCGCTCAGTCCGGCGCCGAATGTTCATGGAAAGCCCCAGCTCAAAGCAGCGTTCGGTCGTCCTGGCTCCCAACGTGTGAAACGGCTCTCGGCTTTCGCGATCCTTGACCAACTCGACGCCCAGCAACAGGCCCTGGCCGCGCACATCGCCAATCACTTCGTAGCGGTGCTGCAAGCCCGACAGCGCCTGCTCAAGGTAGGCGCCCATCTCTTTGGCTCGTTCGACCAGTCCGTCGCGTTCGATGGTTTGCAATACGGCAAGCCCCGCCATGGCCGGCAGAGGGTCGGAAACGTGGCTCGTGTAAAACGAAAACCCACGCTGATGAGCGACGTCCTCGATTGGATCGGATGTGATCGTTGCCGCCAGCGGCAGCCCGCCACCAAGCGTCTTTGAGACCGTCATGATATCTGGCGTCACGCCCAGCTGCGTGGCAGCGAAACGATGTCCGATACGGCCAAAGGCCGTCTGCGCCTCATCAAAGATAAGCAACATGCCGCGCGACCGACATGCTTCGGCAAGTGCAGTAAAATAGCCCTTGGGCGGGACGATCACGCCACCTGCGGAAATAATTGGTTCGGCAATAATCGCCGCCGGCGCACCATCGGATGCCATGTCGAACATTTTGAGCCCGACTTTCATGCAGGTCATGTCGCAATGATCGCGGCAATGTTCGATTGGGCAGCGATAGGCGTTGGGCTCGGGAATGGCGTGATTGCCCGGCACCTTGGGACCATAACCACGCCGATCGCTTGCAAACGACGCCGCCGCCGATGCCCCGGTCGTGCCATGCCAAGAGCCGCCGAGAGCCACCACCTCGTAGCCACCGGTTACCAATTTTGCGATGCGAAGTGCCGCTTCGTTGCTCTCGCTGCCGGTGTTGACCATCAGCGATTTGGAGAGCGGCTCAGGCACCCACTCCGCGAGCTTGATGGCAAGGTCGGCCACCGCCTCGGGGATCATGCCCGAGAACATGTGCATGGCCGTGTCGGCGCTTTTCCTGATCGCCTCTTTGATGGCCGGATGGTTATGGCCGATGGTGGCGCACATTTGCCCGGAGGTAAAATCGAGCACCTCGCGCCCGGTGTCATCGACGACGATGGTGCCCGAAGCCGAGCGAAACAGATGCGGGAAACTGTCCCCGCCGTAACGGATCAAGTGATCGCGTACAGCCTGACGTCTCAGGTTTCGCATGACGTCGCCCTGCCTAAAATGAACAATAGAGGCGTGCGCCAACAGTTTGGGACCCAGGCGAGAAAAGCGCAACGCCGCACTGTATGAAATGGCGTCACGCCGCGCTTCTATTTCCCTTTGCTTCAATGGCAAGCCATCGATGTCGGGCACAGCGTTTGCCGCCCAGCCTCACACACAAAAATCGCGGGTCGCGCTCTAGCAAAACAATCTCTAAAAATATTTGTCCTGATGGTAGTTGATGCGCGTTCTTCTCAACGACTGCTCGGCCGTCTGCTCGAACCGCTCGATATCACGAAGCTCGCTCGACATCGCATCGCGCAGGTCTATGCCCAAAGTACCATTCTCGAACGCGGTGTGCTCCAACCTCATCAAGAGATCGTCCACGCGCGGCCAATTGATCTGCCCATTCTGGGTCAGCACAAGTTCATCGGGTGACTGCGCTTGGCTGAGCACCAAATCCCTGAACAACTTGTTTTGCGGTTGGCCACTGATCTCTTGGAACCCTGACTGGATGGCACCCCAATTCGGTGGTTCCAGCCACGCCACCTCAAGGCCTGTCCCTCGCAAATCACCGGTTTTGCCGTAGGCTGCACGGTAGTCACGATCGTTGAACGGCCAGGGATCGCTGCATGCGGCATTTGAAAGTAGGAGGATGACGCAAGCCTTTGCCTGCATCTTCCGCCTTAGCGACGACTGCGTCTCGCCGTAGAGAACTGGGATGTTGCCAGCAGAGCTATAGGTGCCGGAGTACCGATCAAACGTGAAGTGTGCATGACCGAGGTCCTTCAGAGCGCGCCCGGCGGCGACATTTCTCTTCTCTCGCAGCCATTGTGCGATCTCGAGGCCAAGACGGTCGTCTTGCTCCAATTCACTGTTCCAAAGCACCGCAGTCGTATTCGTTGGAGATGAGCAATTGACAGTGAAATTATTTTCGTTTGGATCGTATGCGGCGACGTTCCTTCCCAACCGCCCCGCCGTACGCATCTCGAAGTTGACCCAGAACGATTTTTTTGAGGCGGGACTGTCGACGTAGATGAGGCCATAGCATTCCCTGATCCGCTGGATCAGCGCCGCGCTCACGGTTTGCCTTGGATTGACGTCGATCGGCGGAAAGACAACGGGATTGATCCGCTGCGGCAAGGCAGCTTTCAGTGACCCGAGGCCCGCGCGGTCGGCATAGGCATGGGAGATAAAATAGGGCTTGCGGAGAGGACGCCACGGCCACAAATCCAGGAGCCGACTATGGCGAAACGGAAATTGCGCCTCGATGGCATTCGTCACAACAGGAGCCTCCGCAGCAAAAAGGCTCGCGCTCGGCGCTTTCAGGGCACGAAATGCCCCTCACCCCTCAATATCGCGGGTCGCGCTCGCCGCCCGAAAAATCCGCCCAGTCGAAGACATAGGCCAGGCCGACGGTGCCGGCGAACTGGTTCTCGGCTTCGACAATCGGGCTGTCCGTGGTGTCGCCGATGAGCCGCTCGTAATAGCCGGTAAAGCGCATGACCCAGTCCTCACTCAACCGATAGTCGAACCCGGCCGAGGCATAAACGCCCTTAAAGCCCGCATCGGCGTCATAGACTGGCAATCCCGAGGTGAGGGATTGCGCCGGCGTCACACTGAAGTAAGCATCCATGTAGCCGTCACTGGCATAGGCCGTACCGACCCGGCCGCGTAGCCGCCAGTTTTCGTCAATGCGCTGATCCGCTTCGGCCACGAACCGAACCGTATAGCCCGTATTATCGCCCGTGACTTTCTGGTGATAGGAGCTTCTGAGCAGGAACGGCCCGAAATCGTAGCTCACATAACCGCCGGCGATGAGCCCCCCGCTCACGTCGCCCAAGCCATTGAGCCGCTTGGCATCATCCTCGTCACGGCTCCAGCGATAGCCCACCAGCGGCCCCGCCTCGAACGGACTGAAGCGCAGCAGACGGATCTGCACGTTCTGCGGCCCGATGACATTGACGAAACCGGTGCCGTCGACCCCCACCGGCGCGATGAACGGAAAGCCCGTGGCCTCGTATTCCTTCGAGCCCTCGTATTTTGGCGTCACCACCAGGAACCCGCCGATCATCCACTCTGACGGAATGTTGAGATCGTCGGCGCTGAACCCCGTCGCGCTTGCCGGCTTTTGCCCACCAATTCCGATGACTGCCGCTAAAGCAATAATCGCAGCCAGCCTCGTACGCCGTCGAGCGAGCATGCGTCTACCCCGTTCATCCGCATCCTTGGAGTGTGGACAATATGCTGAAAGGCGTTAG
>Ga0114925_10000292_pt1 | contig 21083 bp, 34 predicted proteins | sample SumtaG_2_FD_87287 | JGI IMG/M metagenome (GOLD analysis project Ga0114925, IMG submission 87287) | Deep subsurface microbial communities from Indian Ocean to uncover new lineages of life (NeLLi) - Sumatra_00607 metaG | ecosystem: Environmental > Aquatic > Marine > Oceanic > Sediment | place... | reverse complement strand
AGGCCATTCGCCGTCATCAGCAGTTACCGTCATGCCAACTTCCCAACCTGCGCCAGCGGTCAAATTGCCGGAAAGTCCACTATCGACAGCCGCATCAAAAGCAATATCAGTGGGGGGAACAGGGCCAACATCGTTTGCGTACCAGCTGGCGAACTTCCTTTCAGATGAACCCGCCCCCTCAAAATGAATTCGATCTGCAAAAGAGTAATGTTTGGGCCTTAGTGCGATTCCCCCGTTAGCAGGACTCGCCCTCAAAGCCTCGTTGACGTAGTGAAATGCCGTTGGATTGTACTTGGTAAGGGTTACAGTTCCATCTTCATCAGCGGCCACAGTAAAGGGATTGCCTCGTGCTGTAATAGTCCCTGCCGTTACATGCTCAACAACAAACATTATATTGTTTGCCGTCTCGCTAGTGCAACCGGAAATAACACGAATATCCCCAGATCGAATCCCTTGGTTTAGAAACTCACTATTGGCATCGGTAATTGTCTTAGTTGTCGGAAAATTGATTTTATCAGCAGTGCCAACATAAGAGAATACAGTCCCAAAGTCTAACAGAGCTGGCACAAAGCCTAAAGCATCATCATTGACATTATACAAATCCACTTGTGCATTGGCAGCATCAGCCAATGCCACCCAGTTAGTGTCCAAATCAACAGTAGGTATTTTGGTTAAATAAAAATCGTCCGCATATATTGTTTGAGCCGCACTCATAGCTGCAGTAAGATCAACTCTCGTGCTGGTGGTAACAGCTACATATTCAATCTGTAGAGTGAACCAAGACCCTTGTGTAGTATCATGTGGTGTTTGCACGGGAGCTCCACTGGACGTGCCAACAGTTAAATAAACGTATGGGGCGTCCACATTATATACATCGACAGAACATAAATATCCCTGCCCTACAACCGTGGTTGCAGTTTCTTTTATTCCAACATTTTGGGCACTAGTAAGTTTAAAAATCCAATCGCCACCATTGGTTGCAATAGCGCCACTATCCGTGTCATCTACAGAATCGAGTACTGGCGCACCACCGCCTGCAGTTACCCAATCTCCAACATTGTCAGCTTCTCCTGTTAATGAAACAGCAGTCCCGGCATCCAATAGATCGGTCGCGGTTATAGTCCCCTTCCAGTGATCGCTCCCATAGGGAAATAGCCCCGAACCCGGACAAATCTTAGCCGTCTGGGTAAGTGCGGTAGCCCCGTCAACCTTGGTAAAATCCTCCAGCCCGCCGATAGTCCTTATTTTGCCACCTATATCCAGGGAGATGTTCTGGGCCTTGGATAACCCCCTTGGATCGGTCAGCCGTATATCTCGCGGGTCGGGTCTGTTGATAAGCCCCGCTTTAAATCCTGGTATCTTTTCATATTGGAAAGCCATTACATTGCCCTAAACATGCTTTGAGTGTTCTGTATCATACCAATCTGAACCGTCACAGGCTAAAGTCCAGCCGCCATATTCTGTGCTTAATGCTTCATCCCCTCCCGTGTGCAGGAATACATCTTGGTCACTTACTCCCTTATTATGCTCAAGAGTTATATCCTGTCCGTTAGATAATGCAGAGATAAACAACATCTGTCCTGCCACCCCACCAGTAAAGCCGCCTATTACCAAAGCAGCGCCAGGATTTATAAAAAGGATATTTATCCCTGAAACATCTGTATCGTCTGCCGATACTGTAATTGTTTTCGTTGCGGAGGCGAAGGCTCCCGTAATTCGGAAGTTCACCCTCGGCCGCATCTTATTAGATCCATCAACAAACAACGGTTCCCCAGGCCAGAACTCATGCAGAATCCCAAAATACTTGTGAAATAGCCTTCTGGGTCTGGCCGCAAACCGCCACTCTCCCTCTTTCATCTGGGTGCCGGGATGGACTTTAGAAGACGCTATCTGTTTAAGGGCCACCTAGCCCCCAATCCAGCGACAACCTGTCTTAAACGCTCTCCTGGGCCTATTGTGGGCAATTTTAGGCATTAGGGTTATCTACGCCTCCGGGTTTTGCTGGAGGTCTTGCGGCGGACAGGCGCTCCTTCAGCCCTAGCGCCGAAAAACCCTTTCTGTTTCTTGGTCAGTTTATGCCCCCGTACCGATCCATGTTTGAGGATTTTCTTAGCTTTCTTTTTAGTTAACTTCTTATGAGCACCCTTTGGCATTTCGTCTCCCTTCAGCTTGAGCCACCAGGCCCGGTTATTACTGGCTTGGGGTCGTTCTTCTTTGCCTCCGCAGCCTTGGCCGCCGCCTGAGCAGCAATCGCTTCTCCCTTAGCCCAACCGTTGCTGAAGTCCAGGAAATCGAAGTGGTCAAAGTTGACAAAAACCCTTTCGTCATTCTCTAGTTGTACCATGAGCAATCCTGGCGCGTCTGGCACGAGCGCATGGCCTATGACATCTTTGATAACCCTGACTACCTTATCGTCTTTTTTGCATCTGATGTGGTAAGTCATCGTTCTTTAATCAACCTCTGTAAATCCCGTTACAGTCACCGAATGGGCCGCAGAAGCCGATGACGTGAATCCCAGATTCACGTTGCTTGATAGTGCCATTGGTATCGCAAAACTATGTGAGTAATTCCCGGTAGTACCCAGATAGACAATCTCATGGATGTCCACGGCGCTTGTGGTATCTTCAACCAGTTTTATCGAATTGGCCGTAAGCGCACTCATAATTACGTCCGTTAAAACCAGGTGCTTGCCAGTACCTGGAGCCGCTACCATCTCTGTAGAGGTTTGAGCCGCAGAGGTATTAATTGTATACCTCCAGAAATTTGGGTGACGATTATCAACTTTTGTTCGACCCACGTCTGCTAAAGCCATTATTATTCTCCTTTAATCAGGTTCAGTATAACCAGAGACAGTAACACTGTGATTATCCGATACGCTTGAGACAAACCCTAAATTCACTGCACTTGAAAGAGCCATCGGCATCTTAAAATTGTGTGACAGGTTACCATTATCTGCAAGATAGATTACTTCAACAATATCTGTTTGGCTTGCGGTTTTTTCAACCAACTTAATTGTATTGGCCGTCCCTTCGGCGCTCATTGAAAAGTCTGTCAAAACAAGATGCTCCCCTGCGCTAGGTGCTGCTACAAGCTCTTTTGCAGTTTGAGCCGTTGCCGTATTAAATGTCGCCTTCCAGAAATTTGGGTGACGCACATCAACTTTCACCCGTCCTATATCTGCTAAAGCAGGCACAATATCTCCTTATCTGCTGTTAATTGGTAGCGGCACCATAAATCTAGGCCCCGCTATTTTAGTTGTCAGAGACGGCAGTCTCCGGTTTACCATGTTCTTCCAAACTCGCATGTGTTCTCTGGAAAGGCTCAGGTACACAGCGGCAGTCTCAGGGACTTGGGCAAACTGTCCGGCTCTGTCCAGAAAGAGCTTCCCCTTGACATAATCCACCAGTGCCGAATGCAGCGCCGGATGAATGTCGGGGTACTGTTCGGGCTGGTCATACGGTATGGGATCAGGCTCCCCATAGTAGTGAACCAGTATCCCATCAGTAACGGTTTCATTTATTGCTGCCCACGAGCCACTGCTTTTAGTGGCAACCGCCAGCCTATCCCCCGATATGAACCAGGAGAGTTTATTGTCCGGCCTGGTGATTGAACTTGCCATAACTAACTACGTAATATCCCATTTGCGGATGAACTCCCCGTCCAAAAGTCTAGGGATCAGGACATAGTCTCCATCGTCGTTCATAAAGTCCACCCGGAATATCTTGGCAGGCCCCAAGACGCTTAAATCGTAGAACATCTGCCCGTCTACCGAATTGATGGGGGTCTCTTTCTTCTTTAGGTTTCTTTCTATTGAGATTTCGTTAATGATATTATCCAAAATCCGCCTAACGTAAGCTTCGCCTGCATCAGGGAAAACCTGTTGGATTTCCTGAAAGATTTGTGCGAAACTTTTGGCATTCTCGCTCATTAGTCAGTAACCAAATATTCAACTGCTAGATGATCCGTTGCGCCAGCCGCAGACCCATCAGATTCATAAGTCCTTACCTTGATATAAGTGCAGTTTATCGGGAGATTAGATACCTCCTCAGCCTTAAATATAACTGCCTCTCCAGCATTTAATGTAGCAAGGATAACCGTGTCTGTACCCCCCTCAGCCGTAACACTAACCAAATGATCGGCCAGGGCCGCCCCAAGGACAGTGGCGCTACTGAATAAGTATCCGGTGTTCTTAATAAACACAAACTTAGCAGTTGTTTCGCTTGATATTTGAGTTGAACTGTTATCCACACACTCCAAGTAGTTGACCGTCTGATCGTTGTAGCCTTGGACAGCCGCCCCGCCTGCGAAGTCAGCCATCGCAATAGAGCCGCTGCCACCCAGTGACTTGCCAACCTCACTGGAAATCTGCTCCTGTGCAGTCCCATATTCAACTGCCGGTATTTCAACCGGGGTACATGAAACTGCAAAATTGACTTTATAAGTCGCTGCCATTATTAACTCCTCCTAGAACTGTTTAATATATCCTTCTAGTTTTTTGTCAAATTCGGCCTGAAGCGCCTTCGCCTCGTTCATGGCCGCGATGCTCTTCTGGTCGAAACTCTGCATTGTCGCCAGCCTGATTTGCGCCTCTTCCAGATAGGACCTTGCTTTCGCCAGTTTGCCGTTAAATTTCTGCACATCTGCATTTAACAGGGCCGCATATTTATCAATAAGTGCCCTTGATTCAGTTTGTTTCTCACTGATAAGTGCTGTGTTCTTGGCCTGATACTCATTTGTGTAAGCGGCAGACTTCTGTTGGAACTCCCCGATCTCGGAATCCCTAAGAGTTCTGAGTTCATTCAGGTATGCTTCAACCTTTGATCTGTGCTCTGCTACCTCTGCGCCAGTAATAGCAATATACTGTTGAATCTGAGGAGTTGCCTTTGCCTGAAATTCATTTACCACAGAAGTAGACAGTTCACGGAATTGATTTATGACGGCATTTACCGAGTTCTGATGTTTCCCCAGTGCTCCCTGAATATCCGCCGAGAGCTTCTGCAGGTCGGCCTTTTTCTGCTCAGTCCATTCAGAAACATCGGCTCTCATCTCAACCTCAAACTCCCGAATGACACGCTCAACTTTTGCCCGATGTTCATTTATCTTGGCGTTAGATTCGGCTTGGTACTTGTTAACTACAGAATTGAATCTTTCCCTGAACTCCCCTATCTCCGATTGAACCTGAGACTGCCATTTCTGAAGTTTGAACTGTACTTCCTCAGACACCCATTCCGTAACGACAGCATTAACCCTAGCCTGATATTTATCTACATCGCCTCGGTACTGGCCTATCTGCTCTTCAAGGTTATTCCTATTATCCTGCATCTTAGCAGTGTAAGCCTGAACATCGACCCGAGCTTCTGCCTCTTCCTTCGCTAGTGCAGCCTGATATACAGCGATCCCACCGTTAAACTTCCCTAAAGCCTCACGTATCTTTTCAACAACATCCTGAAGTTGAACTTGTTGATCCTGAATAGATGTCTGAGCTCGCCTCAGTTCCATACCTATGGCATCTATTCCAACACGGGCTTGGTCCAAATGCTTAGATGTGTCAATATATGCCTCCACGTCACTAGACCCTATCCCGCTATCATCCATCATCTCCTGAGCCTGTGTCAAAGCATCGGCAGTATGGGTAGTGTCATAGGTAAAAGCCGTTGGCCCATCGTATGCTGGCAGCGGAGCTGTTACAGTGATCGTATCATCCGGTTCAACCCCAGCCGATTCATACGAGAATACCGCACTGGGAACGCTTACCCCCGACAAATCCAGATCGGTAAATGTAGGGGCAGTAGTTAGAGATAGAGCCGGAAGGACTATATCATTCGGCAATGTTAGAGTCCCCGGGTCGGTTATAGTTTTACTCGTGATAGATAGAGTTCCCACGGCTGTACCTATATCGGGACTAACATAAGCGGGTAAGTCTCCCATCGTTGGTAACGTCAATGACGGCAGGACAATACTTGGTGAAAGGGTAAGTGTCGGCCAGCTATCTGTTGCACTCGACAGTGAAAGAGTCGGGATTTGATTCATTGGCACCAGTATCAGGGTCGGCAAATCCGGCTCCGCCGGGACTACAAAAACAGGCAGAGCGCCTTCAAAGGCGGCCAGATAGCCCGAGCTGGTTATCGCTTCAAGTTCGGTTTGGGAATTTCTCCTGGAAAGCCCCATTTCCCTTAACTTGACCCATATCAACATCCCCAGTACAACTAGGGGTTCTAATTCGTCTGGCAAACCAGCGACTGTCGAATCAACACTGGCATCTATAGTGGGATAAGACACGGCTGAAACAGCCGCTGTCTGAGCAGTTGTAGGATCAGGCTTAACGTACACTTTGCCATCCTTTGGATACCACGCTGGGTCAGTTGGCGGGGCGTACAGTAAATCGCTTGTGTCTTCTAATCTTTCCTCTAAAACATAAGGAACCTTACGGGCCGGACGGATGATTCCATTGGCATCAACGCGAGTAACACCCAGAATCTTGTTGGTCGTAATCGCCACCCCCCCAGTACCGGCGGTTAAAGCATTCGTCGCCCCCATGTGCTCCAGAAGCCTTAGCGGAAGACCTGAGACAATATTTCGCACAGCATAACTTGCAGCGTCGTCCAGGTCGGCAGTAGCAAGGTTAAGATCGCCAGCCAAGGCTTCGCCCACTAGCGAAAGCAATTGCAGTTCGTAAGTCTGAATAGCGGCTGCCATTATTTCTTCTTCCTGGGGGTTTTCCTGAAGTTGTACTTACGCCGCTTGTCGGGGTTCTTCCCTTCGCCCGCTTCCTTAGCAGGCCCGCCGATGTCTCGTGAAGTCAGTATGCCTTTGTTAACAGCCATCTAGTCCTCAATAAGCATATATTCTAAATCACACCCTGCTGTGTCAGCAAGGACAGAGACGTTGCTTGCCCCCCACCTCAAGAAAACCTCCTCGCCCGCCTTAAGTTTAAGGGAAGGTCCATCAGCATCATCACCTATTGCTAAAAAATTGGTTGTGTCCAGATTATGGAGATAGATAAAACCAATAGTGCCCATATCTGAGGGTTTGTCTAGGTTCTCCTTGGTAGTGCCTATGGCTTGTAACGATAGCCCACGCACATTATTCCCGGTAACTGTTATAGTTTGGGAACTACGGACCTTGTGAGGTTTCCCGCTACCCTTTCTATACTCGAACGAGAATTTGAATTTTAATTCGTTTCCTATGATGTCCCTCCTTGAATCACGTACGGCTTAGGTGCACGCTGGGCGTTGCGTTCCTTGACCCTTTGTAATTCCTTTTCTTTCTGCTTGGCTTGCATCTTGTCCATGACCTGTTTCCCATTTTGGCGGTAAACGTACATCTTGTCCCCCCGAAGCCCGGGCGGGATTTTCGATACGTGGATTAAGGGATTTAGAGTGCGTTGAGCAGCCGGATAACGCGGGTGTCCGCACTCACAGACTGTAAGCTCTACAGGGGGGAATTCCCGGCAATTACTGCAATACCAGTATCGGCCATGAAAAGACTCTTGCATCATTGCTCCTTGATCTTTGCCACGAAATCCTCCAGGATTGTCTTGTAGTACAGAAAGCCATCCCAGGAAAGGTCAAAAGCGTCCCTGGCATTAAATGTGATATTGCCAGTGGCTTTATCCCACCTTATTGTAGACTCCAGGGTCTCCATCTTTAACTCCAGCAACAAGTCCCCATTGTCTTCTACGCTTAATGAGTACTCCAAGGGCAGGTCGGGGTTGTGGTTCTTTGGAATCTTCAGGTTATCTGTGATATACCTTATCCAAATATCGGTGGAATGCAGAAGACTCTCAGCCTTTTCAACCTTCCATATAGCCTCATCTGCCGCGTCGCTTCTTACCCCACCCAAAGGCGGCTCCAGCCCGTGATTGTAGTAAGTATAAAATCCCCCCCAACCCCCGTCGGATTTGAGTAAGAGTTTTATCTCAATACCGTAATCAGTTGGCAGGGCCATTCTTTTCGCTTTACAGAATCAACCCGGCCATCAATGGTGAGATAATCCCCTCCCAAGGTTTGCCTGCCCGCTCAACTCCCACTTCCAGAGGCGGAGATTCGAGGATGCTTGAATCGTTATGTCCGTATCCTTTTAAGAGCAAGTAAATCTCCTGGTTCAACTTTTTAAAATCGAGAAATAACACATCATCAATATTGTCTTGTCCGTTCCTGAACATGGCATGACGATACTTACGCATGAACCCGCCAGTGCCTTTGCTCACCTGCTTGACGTTCCCCCCGATTTCATTGATGCGCCGGTAATAGTCCTCAAAGGTTGTTTCGTTTATCGCTATCCCGGCGTAATACCATGAGGCCCAGAGGTCGAGCACATCACGTTCCACACCAACAACCGGGAGATCCTTCCATTCTGGAGGAATGTCACAGCGGTGATTGTGCTTATCCCAAGGGCCGTCGCCCCAATACTCATTGGCTTTTGGCATTCTGTCTGCAATCACGCTTCTACAAAACCGCGTAGCAGTCCTTGGAAACTGCAAAAGGACAAAGTGGGGTGTGAGTATCATTCGCTTCCAATGCCATTCAAAATACCACCCTTTTCGCTTTCTAAAATCAACTCAGCCATATCTTTGCTGATAACACTATCCCAATGCCGCCCATTTCTACACGTATCAGCGTTCATCGGCGGCTCCGCAAGAATCCTTTTGTCTTCATGCCCATATTCTTTCAACAGGCGGTAAACCTCAAGATTCAAGCTCGAGAAATCAAGAAACCTGACATCTCCAACATTGCCAAACATGGCTTCATAGAAATCCCTGGCGAATCCGCTAGCAGAACTAGCCCTAACGAGTTTACGCCCAGTGTTTTCTACCGTTCTGTAATATTCCTCAAAGGAAACATTACCAGGCCAAGGGACATTGTTGTCGAACATCTCATCCCACATCTCGTAAAAATACCACGAAGCCCATAAATCCAGCACGTTACGTTTAACTCCAACAACCTGATGAAACTTATATTCAAGAGGCATCTCGCCACGGTAGTTGTGCTTCGTGAATCCACCGATAGTCGCCCAGATTGCAGGGGTGGCGTGCATCATTGCTGTTGGCATTGTGCGTGTAATCACCCTTTCACAGAACGTACTGCCAGCTCTGGGCATCAGTAGCATCACAAAATGCGGCGTGAGTATCATTTCAAAGAACTAAGTCCCTTTCAGGGCAGTTTTATGGGGCCGCCCTTACGACGACCCCAAATCTACTGCAAGAGATTAAGGTTGAACTATTCGCCTTCGCTTGCGTAGAGTTCTTGGATGTAATCGGAATACTCCACCAAACCTTTATCGACCCTAATGAACTTCTGTGCATTAACACACTCGAAGATGACCTTGACATCTTCATCATCAAGAGTCACCGTCTTTTCACCATTGTCGAGTTTGTCAAGTACCCTGATTCTAAGGCGCATGTCATCTGGGGAAAGTCCCACAGATTGCCCAAATTGATCCCTGGGGATGTAATTCAATGCCCCCTGAATCAAGTCCTTGTAGGACACAAGGGCCTCTTGGACTTCGCCATTCCCATCTGTCATAGTAGCCTTGAACTCTTTCAGCTCCAGCGTTTTCATTCATTGCCCCTTTATTTTAACCGCCTTCAGCCGCATACACCATGATGTAACCGGCGGTACCGGCTGCATTGATTCTGATGCTATGAGTTTTAGCTCCTGACGGTGTTGACGTTTCTGCCTTGATCCCACAACTGTAGTTATCATCTACAGCCCGGAATCCGAGAGCGTTGTTAGCGCCGTCGATATACAGAGCGTCGTCCCACAAGTCGCCTCTAGTCCCCGTCTTACATACAGCCACAAAAGCCGCAGATGCACCTTCGACAAGAGAACCAGACGAACCTGTCTGTGTAATGGACTTGCCATTAGTAACCGCGAGTTCAGCTCTTACGCCAGAAAGAACAAACTCCCTGCGAACTGTTACATTCCCCGCGCATGAAACGATAAACCGACCAGCGGACATGCCAACGGCGTCCGCAGAGTCTGCCGTCATTACACAGTCGCCAAGGAGCTCGATTTGCCCCTCAACGCCAGAAGTGAACGCATCAGGAGTCGGCAGGACATCGGCTACTAGGCAAACGCACCCGCGCAACGCCATGAGCGTTGTGTTGCCGGTCTGGCTAACAGTAAGTGTAACCTGGGCCTCAACGAGCCGTGCCCATTGAGAACCAAGATCGTCACCGTCATCATCGCCATAGAATCCAACAGCGGCGATGCCGTAGGCTTCGCCATCTTGCAGGCCCATGTCGAACGACTGACCCGCAGTCTGGGCGACGTTACCGTCCTTACCCATAATCAGGAGTTGCCCATAGGGATTAGCCTCAGCCCAACTTGCGTAAACCGTGCTAGGTAGCAAGTACATACGCATGAAATCACCAGAGGCTTTGTTCAGGAAATCGGTTTTTACGCCTTTCTTAATCGGTGTTGCCATTTTACAGCCCCTCTATGATATAGGCCATGTGCGATTCTTCCATGCCAATCTCAAGACCGGCAACGGTTTCCATCACATACTTCCTAATGGGTTCATCGGGATTCTGGACATTGGCTCTGACCCTCGTGTCAAGGTTCAGACCGTTCCCAACCAGTGGCCGGTAGGCCAAGTTATTCATGTCCGCCAGTAGCAGGAGTTGACGATAAGGACCACGAAGGATCGCTTCCCGTACCAGGTGCATCGTACCGTTTCCGGTCTCGACAGTATTCACCTTGATGCCCAGAACCGCCTCATTAGGTGTAAGCGGTAGCGGGCGGTTAAACCTGACCTCAGTCCCGTTGACTGATTGATCCAGATAACCCGAGCCGGATACGAACCTGTTGAAATAGGTCCATACATCCATTGCACATAGCCCGATCTTCTCTTCCGAACTACCCCTTGCGGGATCGTATATGACCTGGAAGTCCGTAACGAAACGGTCGTAGATAGCCTCAGATGCCGCCATTGTCCGCAGGAACGGTGTCCCCGCAGAGTATGACAGAACCGAGTTGTCAGTGACGTATGTTCCGTTATCCAGGATCATGCCAAAGAGCGAGTCGGAATAGCGGATATTGCTGACCGTACCCTTTGGGGGACCGATTAGCATTGTCCGGGCCAACGATGCCTTATGCTCTGCCATCGTCAGCTCCCAGAGCGGATTCCACTCATTGCCGTAGCCTCGGTACTTAGTCGCAATAGCGATTTCTGTCATTTCAAACGAGTGCTTGATGTACTGACAGTTACCGAAGGCATCGCCCAGGGTTTCGCTGACCGAATCCGGCGCTCCCGCATCTTCGTCGAAGGCGTTGCCGACATACTGGCAACGATCACCATCGTCGAGCTGATCTGACGTTCCTGTTGCGACACCACCCGCAGCTACTTGGATGATCTTACCGTTGAATGTCGAGGTCGCACCGGCATCGGTAACGGCCCCCTCCACTCTTACGGTGACTGCCGAAAAGCCGCTGGTACCATAAGCTGTAATAACGTTAAACAAGTCGCCATTTTTCAGCCAGTCGATACTGGCAGACGTACCATCGTCTACGCTAAAGGCATAGGTCGATCCCTCAGAAACGGTGGCCGAACTATAGACGTCAGCCGCCAAATAGAAGTCGCGGCCCGTCCAGGAAGTAGCTCGCCTGTCCTGAAGATACCTGAAGACCGGATCGTCAGTTGGGAACTTTCGGAGTGCCATTAGGAAGGTCAGAAACTTCTGTGCGTTGGGATTAAGTTTGATAATCCGGTCACCGAAGTTGTATATCCTTCGTTGATCTGGAGCTGTGCCTTCACCAGCCGCCGTAGCGGCAGCAGTGATGTCATAGGCCCGCAGTGTTCCAGTGTTAATTGCCACAGTTTTGCCTCATTTCTATCCGCCCTCTGGCGGATTTTACATTGGATTTTTAAGAATTGATCGTTTATGGCCGGTTGCTACAATGTTGTCCATTATTTTATCGACTTCACTACGAGGCGCTTCTGCCCCACCGGAATAAGCTCCAGCAGACGGATACGAACCCTGCGTTGCAGCCGCCTCTTCAGCAACCGTCCCTTCATCGGGTTTGCCGGATTTAAACTGCGCAAAGGCTTTTGCCATCGGCCCCATAAGGAGCTCCTTGCCGCCGGGATACTTGTCGGGATTGCTAAGGAAGTCCATGTATCCACTAGCAACTTCGTCAGGCATCCCATCGGCGGCAAGTTGCTTCAAGGTCTGGCTCATAAGCATATCCTCACGAATGCCACCTACAGCGGTACTAACCGCTTTTTGTATCCGCCTATCTTCTTTATCTTCGCGGTACTTACAAGATGGCGTTCCAGGTCTATAAGCCTCTTCAGAGACAAAATCCTCTTCAGGATTGAACCCCTCTTGCACAACTCCGGTCTCGCCTTTTTCATAGCCCTCAATGGCCTTCTGTACTACAGGGATCCATTCAGGTCTATTCCGAAACGCATCATAGAATTGCTCCTTGGGTGCTACTCCTTGCTTGAAAGCATCGTATTCGCTTTGCAAATTGTCCGATTGGCTTCTAAGCTTGTCGTTTTCACCCTGAAGTTTCCGATACGCGGCCGCCTCAATTCCCCCACTTTCCTCGGAAGTCTCACCTGAAGGCGCTGCGGTTGCTCCAGATTCTTCTCCCAAGTCGGTCTCATCAGGCCTTTCTACAGCAAGTATGCTGGACATTTTATTCTCCTTTCGGAAGGCGTTTCTGAAGATGCTGTCATTGCTCCAGAATCACTTACTCCCCTGTTGCTTGTTCTCTGATTTTCCGTTGTCATAACGCATTGAACCAGTTCTTAATTTTTGCTCATAATAAAAAACCCCACCACCCGTCGCTTGACGGATAGAGGGGCTTGAATGGGTACAATGGCCCTAGTCTATTTAGGTCTTAGCCCGTATTCTCAAGTAAATTGTCTCTCTGTTGGGTTTCCCCTGATTAAAGTTAAAAGTTACCGGCCCCGTATAATCCGGGCCTCCATGTTGAAAAGCAACCCAGCGAATCAAAAGTTCCAAAAGCCTATCCAGAAGACTTCTGTTCATATTTTCCGCAACCATCAATTTATCTTGACTTCCTGTCAGCCGCAAGTTTTTTATTCCGCCGCCGTGCTCTCTTCAGAAAAACCCGCTTTAGCCAAGGGGATTTAATGTCACTGATGGTCTCCTCATCAACTTCCGGTAGCGGGTCATAGTCCCTTTTTATCCTAAGATGCTCCCGTCCCCTGACAGACGGGCGCATCTCTCTAGCCTCCCGCTCATAAGGATTCTGAAAGGGTCCATCCATTACTTGGCCTCTGCTACAACCTGTTTGGTAAATGAGTCGGCAGCCAGAGCAATCTCCCTGATGGCAACGTCGTGTTCCTTTTTAAGGGCTTTCTGCAACTCTCTAAACTTGGAGACTTCAATCTTTCTCCCAGCCTCGGCCTCAGCTAGAATCTTGTTAAAGGCAGTTTCATACCTGCTGACAACCTTATCCAGTCTGGCATGTAGGGCTTCGCGCTGAGTAGTCTGCAGGTCGCCCCCTAATCGTTTGACCTGAGCTTGCAGTGCCTCATTTTCACGGGCCAGCGTGGATATTTCACCAAACTCTTTGTCCAATTCTCGTGCATTGAACAGGGCGGGATGGGCACGCCAGACATACTTCTTGGTCGCCAGCCCGTCCCGGTAAAGTTCACGCCACATATTCAAATCAGCCAACTCGTCATTAGGAAGCGTAGACCCGCCTTGGAAGCGCACATCATACTGACTCAGCACCCTGTCCCGATCAATGGCCTTAATAGCTGCCGACCTGTCGTCGTAAAACCCTTCCATGATTCCTTCGCGGTCATTATTGGCCTGGGCAATGCTGAAAAGTTTTTCCACGCTGTAATGCCCCATTGCATAGTTATGGACTACCCTGCCAAGTTGCCCCAGCGAGAACTCTATGTCCTGGAGTTTCGATTTGGGGCGTCCTTGGGCAAAATCTGACAGAAGCACCGTCTGCCTAGCTGTCTCCGGCACCTTTTCTGGGAATCCATGCAATATCTCGGGAATCCCCAACAGAAAATCTATCTGGAAGGTTAACTGATTGACCAATTGATAAAACTCCCCAGATAAGGGAATGGGCTGAAAAGCCTCTGGCTTGCCCCCCGCAGCGGGATTGAACGGCAGCGCAACATTGGGCTGCGCCCAGAGCGTTTCAATGTCGTCCTCGTTCTCAAACGACCCCTTGGGATAAATTAGTTTAAGACCGGCAGAGTTCTGGGCATGGAGCAGGATAAGTGAGAAGATCCTATTAAGCAACAGTTGAGGGTCTTTAACCCTGGTAATGTCGCTGTCCGGCAAAACCGTCCCCGTATCCACATTAGGGAATGGGACGAGGGGATATATGTCGGTATTCAGGATTTCCTCATAGAGAAAGTGCTGGCCGACAGTAGCAACATGGCCGATTCTGGGCTGGGTGATTTCGACTTCTTTCAAGTTCTTAGCGCCGGGGATGGAACCGGCCATCTCCGAGAAAGCATCGTACTGAGCTTCGGAAAGTACCCATTTCTGCCCTGTCTCTGCATTAAAGATCCTAATGAACGGCACCTTGAGTTTATAGAATCGTTCCAGAACTTGATAACGCAGGGTCGAGGGATCAATATCACGAATTTTATCCGGCGTTATAGAGCCGGTCGTATTAACTCTTAAACTTGCCGGATAATCATCTTCTAGGTAGGGCGCAAGATCGTGTAGAATACCATTCAACTTCCCGTCATTAGAAACATAGCCAAGTTCGGGGAAAAGCCAGGTCAACTCTTCGGCGGGGAGAATAGTCGAAAGTATCTGATAGGCGGTATCTTCGTGGAAGCGGTCTGCTGTTATTAAAGGGACATACACCCTGAACGGATCAACGTCCTTGATCTTAACATCCCCCAAGCCGTAATCCGCATCCTTGTCAAGATAGGTGTATTCATAACCAAGCCCAGTTGTGCTGTAATCGTGCAAAGTCCGGCGTATTCGCAGGTTCCCGGCAGAAATATCCCAGATGTAGTCCATGATAGACTGCCGCACAAACGCCATGCGTTGATCGGAATTCTCCCTACCTACGATGCGGTATTTCGGCCTTCTGGCGGTGAGCAACGATTTGAATTTCTCAATCCCGGCATAAACGCGATCTATGCTCGGATCGTCCTGCCCCCATTGCTTTTTCTGCTGGGATTCTTTCCCACTATAGGTATTCCCAAGCCAGAAATCAATATCCTCTCTAGCTTTATCATCCCAGCCCGAAGCTATCCGGGCATCCCGGTCTTTGCGATAAAGATTGAGGTTATGTTCAGCGCGGGGGTCGTCTGCTACAGGAACAATAGGCATTATAATGTCCTTATTTTAAAAACACCCAGATAAGCAAATTAAGCACAACCAAACACTTCAGGAGCTGATAGAGTTCACTCAATAGCCTTTCAGATATAATGGGTCGGATTGGCATTTATCCATATCTCCCTAATTCATAACCGCAGTTGGAGCAGTAAAAGGTAGTGGCAAAAGTTATGATTTTAATACGACCCCTTTTGAACAGCCCATCCCTCCGAGTCCAATAACGCTCGTGAATCACATGGGCTGGAAATGGCACCCGCGCCCTGCTCTTGCACTTAGGACACATTAGGATCTCCTCTTTATACTTCAGGTAATTCTATAAGTTTATACGAATCCTCAATCTCCTGCCACTCCCCAAGATTTCTCTTATATTCAAGACGCTCATAAATCCGGGCGTGTTTGCCAGTCCATTCATCTGGGAAAAATCCATCTTTTGAACGATCAGGATAAAGGACTGGGCAAAACTGTTTGCCATTAGGGAATAATAGCGAGAGAAACTCGAATTTATGCCCATTTTTTACTAATGTCGTTAGTCGCTCCTCAATTTCTCCCTCTGTTAGATTGATGAACATGGGGATGGGGCCGCCCCCATCTTTATAAACGTACACCAACGTTTCGGGGATATCAACGGTTCGCCCCATGAAGTAAACGGTTCTCCCCCTGCCTAGCGGCCCAGTCCGGCCTGCTAGGTTCCCGTCTTTATCAAAGTACATTTTTTGTAACATTCTTGGCCTCAATCAATGTTTTGAGGAACTTTCATCTTCCTCATGTAATTCCAGAAGCAAATATCACGTTTGACTCTGGTTTGGAATTCCGCCATCTCAATATTTGCCCTACGAGCAAATCTTTTCATATCATCTTCAGTCCGCGAACACAATCTCCTCACTTCTATGCAATAATCATAAATTGCCTTCATACTCTCACCCCTGTGCGAAAATCATAAATTGCCCCTTGATCCCCCATTGCAGGGCCCAAGTACCGTAATTTGCCATCCTTCAACATCCCCTCGCAAGCCTCGTCAAATAACCGCGCTTTCTCTTCGGAAAACTCAAAAACCCTGTATGCGAGAGCATCACCACCTCGACGCAAGTCAAGATCGCCAAAGAACCATTCACAACCATCATGCTTTTTTCTCCAGGGTCTCTGATGTAAGACGCAACCGTTTTCTTCGGAGTAGCGGCGGATTTCCCCTGAAATCTTCATGCCCTAACTCCTGTACGCCAGTCTATCCCTTGCCAGACGGAATCACGCCAGCTTCTTCGTCTGACCTTCTTTTTTTGCGACTTCTCTCCCATCTGATCCACCGGGAAGCAGGGAGAACTTGGGTAGAGTTCGCCTGCGTAAAAGTCCGCATACCAGCCAGCATCAAGCGCGTCATCATTTTGTGGACTTGGTAGCCCCCTCATCTGATTCATCAATATGTCATGCTCATGCCTGATGAAAAGTTTTTTGTCCCTTAAAAGTCGCCCGTAACAGGAAATAAGTCTATCGGACTTTTCAACGCCAGGCGGAGCAGGGATACCTTCAAACAACCCTGGCAAAAGAGTTGACTCGCTAATTGATTTCCGTGAAACCAAGTCTTTGAAAAGGTGGCCAGCGGCGTTCTTTTCTACGTTAACCCTCCTTACGGGAGAATATTTCTCCCCAAGCCTTAGAAGAACCGGAGCCACGTCGTAAAGTGGCATGTGCTCGTTGAATATTTCCAGCACATATCTATTTCTCTCGCCATCAACAGCCATAACGACAATAGCGTGATAATCATGTTTTTTTGATTCCCCAATGCCTGCCGGATCAACTCCGATATAAATGTAAACGGGGATCGCCTTATCGCCAATTACCAAATAAGTAAAGCCACCCCTGGAGACAAACTCTGCCGAATGATACTGAATGCTCTCCAATGCCACTGATGTATCTTCCGGATTATCAAGGTCTTGCATATACTCAATCCAGAATCGGTTGGGCGCAAGAAAGAAGTCTCTGCGTTTAATCTTGCGTAGTTCCGATACGGGGAATTTATCCGGCCAGGTAGGGATGCTATGATCGGTAAGGGCACCATCCAATGTAGCGGGATAGCGGAACACTTCCCAGAAATCTTTCTTCTCCCCCTCGGTTAGGCTTGAAAATTCTTTATCAAGATCAGACATATAAGTGTCGTGGGCCACTAAAGTACCTAAAAGCCACGCAACGCCCTCTTTGCCGGGGGTTTTATCCAGTGTCGGCAGAAGGGCACCCGAAACAAAGGCTTTATTATATGCTCTTCGCTCTCTCGTCTTGGTGTTATTCTCAGATTCAAAATCATCCAAGACTAACTTGGTGATTCTCGTAGAGCCTTCTTCCCAATCGACGAAATGGGAGCGTCCGCGCGGTTTCTGTGTCATACCTAACGGCCTGAACAAATCCCCACGCTCGGTTTCAAACCCCCGCTTTGTCCAATTCCCCCGCCCGTAATAATCACCGAAATAGTACCTGAAGGCCGGGTTTGTTTCAAGATTTCTCTGAAGATACTTAATGTGATCTACAGCCTGATCTTCAGTCTCGCAAAGCCACACTACATTCTCTCGGCTCCCCCTTTTGCGATAACCAAGATGATTCAGGAGTGCAGCCTTAGCCATCATGGATTTAGCGGAATCGCGCCATGCGATAAGGGCCAGATGCAGACCAGGGTCAGAAGATACCATTCGGTTCCCAACTTCTTTATGGAAGGGCGGAGATTTAAATTTCCGCCTGAAATCACCCGGGAGGAAATACCATCCGAAACTAGGCAAGTCATCTTTGCAGGTGTAATAGACGTAATCCCGGCACAGCTTACCCCCCATCTCTTCCAAGACGTGTTCGCGGTTACAGGGGGTGCAGAAATAGACGGTCATCGAACCGTTATTTTAATCTCCGGCAGATGCACCCGGATATTCTCCAGCCCACAACTTGCTGCCCGCTGCCAACTATCGCGTTTTTCGCTCAATACGGCGATGAGGTCGCTAATTGACATCTCTCCGCCGCCTACAACATCTATCGCTTCAACTACAGGTGCGGACGGTTCCGGCTCGACATGGACTGACTCAACTTCCGGGGCAGGATCATCCGTAGCGGACTCTTCCTCCGCCTGGGGTGGAACTTGAGGACTCTGAGCACATTGTTTTTCAAGCCACTTGACTAGAGTTTTGCGATTCTTCCCGTCTCTCTCCTGTTCAAGCCACTCCTGAAAATTCACATTTTTCCCTTCAAGGGTTTTTATTACATTTTTCACTGATTGATCTAGAGCTGACATATTAACTCCCTGGTTGTTGGGGTTGTTGCTCCCCCACTGATTCATCGGTAGCGGGGAAAATCTCTAACCCCTGCGTCTGTTCGGGGATTTGTTTCTTTTCTCCTTCGGGAAGTGCTTCCTCGCCAAATCCCTGGAAAGCGCCAGCGGGGGCTGCCTGGGGCGCGGTATCTTTCCCCTTGGCCCCATGATATTCGGCAATCATGTCCGCCCCTTTAAGCTTGACCCTCTCGTCCACACTGCCGTCAACGGTTTCCTTGATCGAACCCATTGCCCATTCCAGCGTTGCGCCGGTTTTCCCCCCGGCTTTCTCAATACTGTCTCTGATTGCACTTACCATGCTTGTTCTCCCAAGTAGCAAATAGGATTGATTCCTGGCGTAGCCCTCATTTTTCGACTTAAATATCTCCGTGTAAGCCTTAACTGGGTTGCACCCAAGAATGACATAGGCGTAAAAGGCCCGCTCCCGGGCTGACGGCCTGTTATCTCTCGGCCAACGCCCCCCGAAACTATGAATATTTTCCCTGAAGGTACTGTCAAGCCGGGTTTTGGGGGACAGTATAAAAGTTCCGGTAGCCGTGCGGATATATTCTCGCGGGCACTTAGAAGTAACCCCCCCGAATTTCAAGACCTGCATAACCGTCCCGTCATCAGCCAAGACCCAATCACCTTCACGCCCCTTGCGCCACTCTAAAGCCACCAGGCCATCAGGATGAGCAGCCTTGAACTCCGCCATCGAATCGTAAACGGTGTGCTCAACCTTGGCAATGATTCGGGTTTTAGCCAATGATGGGAATCCCGGTTATTTTGTCCTTGGGGGGTTTGCTGAGAGTTGTGTAAGCCGAATTACGAAAATCCTGTGTGGGCTCAAGAGATTTTATCCTCTCTTTCAGCCATCGCTTCAAAACCTTGCGCCTCTTGCCCTTCTTCTCCATCACCAACAAATCCTCAAATACCAACGGGTCAGTCTCATTAGTATATGCCCCCTGAATTTCGGCAATAGTCCGGTTAAGCACTAATTCTAATCTCCCGGCAGACACAGCCCAGATAATCAGGGCCATGATCCCCCATTAACATTTCCCCAGCGTGTTCAATCCCCCTCAAAGTAACTTTTAATTCTTTAACCTTCATTGCCTTTTTATGTTTAATGGCTGCCCACTTAGGGACTAGGAGTTGGGCATAATCCAAATCGTCCCTATCAATACGCCCAAAAATAGCATGGAATCCATTCGGGTATGATTTAACATCACCAACGGGAGCAATAGTAGATTTTATCATTCGGTTATTCCCGGCAAACTTTATCCACTTGCCAATAGGCAATTTTTTATATCGGTGGTCGCTCCAACCATAAATTGCGCCATTATCCTCCAGCACCATTATCCAACCGTGCCGGGAATCATTGCCATTAATAGGCTTAACCCCAGCAATATTAAATAATTTCATCTATCTCTCCCTCCTGCCTAGTTCTGGATCATCATCATTCAAACCAAGATACCCCCAACACCTTCTGCAAATGAGATCTTCAAGGTACATAAAAGGGGCATGAGCCGGCTTGTGCATCCCCAAAAGACACAGAATCCACACCCAAATACGACTGAGGTTTTTCATCCTCGCATTTTACGAAATCCGCCACCCCTATGCAAGACATTTGATACCACACCCCGTAATCCCCAGCAAACCCCCTCACAGCCCTGTCACGGCACCTTATCCCCTATTTGGTACCAAACCACGCCAAGGGTTATTCCTGGCCGGGGGATGGCTTCCGCCCTCGGCATGAGGGGACGTGGACAAGGAATCCTGTGAATCCCCGAACACGGAATGCTTAAGCCGCATATAAACAATGAGTTAAATGTGGCCATCCGAGACCCAATCAAATTCGTTGGTATCGGATCACAGATTCAAGACCCCTATAGTTTATCAAGAAAGTCATCCAAGTCTGTTACTTCTGTTACTCGGCCCTCTACAATGTCTGCTTTGGCGCGATCAAAGATTTCCCTGATTTCTCCATTAGTCCATGTCCATATTTCGCTCGATGGAATCGTCATAAGAGCGTCAAAAGGACCATCCGCCGACCTAACCTTAAATGGTATCTGTTTCATGACTCACAAATATAACCAACAGAAGTGTAAAATACTACAAAAAAGTGTGTGGGGTATATATATACAAGACGCTACCCCCCTCCGGGATTCAGGTCGGAGGGAATTACGTTGCCGATTCTCAAACGGATTCCAGGTATACATAATGCCGCCCGCCTGGTGCGTCGCCCACTATACAGATAATATATTATACGCAGTTCCCCACTATGCCCTAAGTTGCTGCTACTGCTCACCTTACCACCTATTTCCAACTGCTACCTAGCAATAACATGTATAATCAGACCCAATATAACACATCTAACGCACTTAGCCTTTAACATCCCTAATATCCCTAACATCCTTAGGGTGTATAGCATCTATAACATCTATAACATCCTTCTTAAGAGGGATGTATAACATCCTAAGGAAGTATAACATCTATAGCATCCTT
>Ga0114925_10000289_pt1 | contig 21182 bp, 11 predicted proteins | sample SumtaG_2_FD_87287 | JGI IMG/M metagenome (GOLD analysis project Ga0114925, IMG submission 87287) | Deep subsurface microbial communities from Indian Ocean to uncover new lineages of life (NeLLi) - Sumatra_00607 metaG | ecosystem: Environmental > Aquatic > Marine > Oceanic > Sediment | place... | reverse complement strand
ATGAGAAGGGGCTTATTTATATCTTTCGTGAGCTTCCTTACCAGCTCCTGCGTCTCTTCATTCAGTGACAAACCGGGCCCCAGCACAACCATATCCACCTGACCTGAAAGCTCTAATAGCCTGTCTTTATTCTTTAAAGAGATACTGCCGGAAGCCGTTTCCTCCTGAGGGATAAAGACAAGTTCGCTTCCTTTGCCGGCGATAAAGGGTGTTACGGAGGATGGAGACGCAAGGCGGGAGTATCCTCCTCCTGCTTTCAAAAAAGATAGCGCGGAAAAATAAGGCGCTCCATAGTAGTTTGATGCGCCGGCAATAAAAAGGACATCTCCAAAATCTCCTTTATGCGCATTTTTATTCCTTTCAGGAAGCATTACAGGCAGACTGATCTCAGTTTTCAGAGAATCTTTGTTGTAGAGAGAAGGAGGGAAGGATATGTGAGAAACATACAGTTTTCCACAGTGTTCATACCCTGGATAGAGCACATTTCCTATTTTCGGAGTCCCATACGTAATGGTGTAATCTGCCTTTACTGCAGTCCCCATCATTTTACCGGAATCTCCATTTATTCCTGAAGGGATGTCTATGCTGAATACCCTTTTTCTGCTGCCGTTTATCAGTTGAATTACATCTCTGTAGACACCTTCGATATTCCTTATCAGCCCTGTACCAAACAAAGCATCGATAATAGCATCACAGCACAAAATATCTTCTTTTAAGGATTCAACAGATTCAATGTGTTTAATCTTTATTGGTAATCTTGATATAATTTCAAAGTTCTTTTTTGCCGCACCTTTGAATCTGTGTGAATCACCAATAATGAACACCCTTACTTTTCCTCCCATTGAGTGAATTTTCCTTGCAGCGACAAATCCATCCCCCCCATTATTGCCGGTTCCACAGAACACGTCAAATTGTTTATTTCTTATACCAAACTCTTTTAATATAACAAAGTATGCAGCAAGACCTGCATTCTCCATGAGAAGTTCTTCGGCGATGCTGAACTTTTCTATGGCGTTTTTATCCATAGTCTGCATTTCTTCAACGCTGCTTATTTTCATCTGTTTCCTCCGTTACTGTTTATTCACAGAATAATTATCTCAAAACCTGGGAAGCTGTCAAGTAAAAGACCACCTGCAAAACAGGTGGCTTCCTTTTGGCAGTTAAACAGAAAAGTTTATGATCCCGGATAATATAAGAAATTAAATATCAAGGGAAAGATTGTTCTAAAAATAGAAAATTATGATATAATTAGTTAATAGTAAGGATAGTATAGCAAACCATAAATATAGAGAAGGGAAAAAGAAAATTACTGTTGCGCTTGTTATGAGTGGAGGAGGAGCACGAGGTTTTGCTCATTTAGGTGTTTTACATGTGCTTGAAGAATACAGAATACCTATTGATTTAGTTGTAGGAGCAAGTTTCGGCAGTATTGTCGCAGGATATTATGCTTACGGGTATTCTTCCACATCCTTGATTGATAAAGTAAAGGGATTTCAGCTGTGGACTGGTAAAGATCATAAAAAGACACGGCATGGATATTTAATCGGTGATAAACTAGAGGGAATTTTTCGTCATGACCTGGATGATATTAATATAGAAAACCTCAAGATCCCGGTTTTTATACTTGCAGCGGATATAACTAAAGGGGAGATGGTTGTTTTTAAAGATGGGCCATTATGTATGGCAATGAGGGCATCCGCTTCTTTTCCCGGACTTTTTGATCCGCTGCTTTATAAAGGCCATCTGTATATCGATGGCGGTATTTTAAATAGTATGCTGCTCAATATTGCTACAAAGCATGGGGCTGATTTAATAATATTTTCAGACGTATCTATTTTCGGGATTATATATAAAAAGAAATATTTAAATTTTATTTTAAATGTAGTATTGAAGTTCATTCCGTCACGGAGGTATAAACCGGTTAAAAAACCGGAAAATATTACTCTTATTCATTTACTCCCCAGGATTCTTTTTCTTGTCGCAAAGCATAAAAAACAGTGTGAAATATACAGAAAAACCCTACCAGATTTCATCATAGAACCGGAGGTTGATGGGATACGGCCCATGGACTTTGATAAATTTGATGCTGTGTATAAACTTGGGAGAGATGCAGCACTTAAACACATTGATAAGATTGTAAAATTGGTGCATAAAAGTAATAGTAAATAATTTTACAACCTGACAAAAAATGTTATTCTATTAACTGAATTTTAAAATATATTAATATTACATAAAACCATAAGTAAAACTATATGTTATTTGCAGATATCCGGGAAAAGACCACCTGCAAAGGAGGCGGCTTCCTTTTGGCAGTGAAAAAATCTAACATGCACGAAATGATATTTTAAAATGACAAAGGGCACACTTTTAAAGTTTCTATTTATTTCTATCAGTAATATGAAGAGGTTGGTATTTATAAACCTTATATTTCTTATTCCAATGCTTGTCTTTTTATATACCCTCATACAATTAGTCCCACTGGTTATCAGGTATTTAGATTCTATGAATGTCTCAGTTCTCTATGCGAATCCGGAATATAAAAAGCTGGCAGTGGTGATTATTTCAAAAAAGACAGATGCAGAGGGCCGGGTAAATGATGTCTATATTTTTGATAGAAAAGCATTTAACCCAGTACGAAAACATATCTTTTTAAGTGAGCTTGATGAAAATTCTTTGAATATACTTCGGGAAAATGCTCTCGCTTTTAGTGAAATATACTATCCTAATCAGCAGGTATCGCTTGAAAGTAAGACAGGTGAAAAAATTATTACTTTCAGGGTTGAGAATGTAAGAGAAGGAAGCATTGAGGTTCTGTTTTATAATTTTGTGACTCCGACTGATAAACGTCTGGTTGTTATATATTTAACTCTTATGGTTCTCAGCTTTTTACTTATGTCCGGTTCTTTAGGGGGTATCAGCGACTATACCCAGAGGGTGGTTTTTCATGAGACAAAGGGTTTCCCTTATCTCTTCAAATCAATAAAAAAGAACTTTGCACGTTCAATTATTATTACTCTCTTTTTTTCAATCATTACAGGGGCAGTGGTCTCGAATATTTATTTCTACATTTTTATCATGAGTGCAGATATTTCAGTATTTATAGCAGCAATCAATTTCTGGATGCTTATATTTTTTACTTTCATTCTTTTATGGGTTTTTCCCCTGGTCGTTATGAGTAAAGGCGAGTCTGTATGGAAAATTATGAAAAAATCTCTCTTTCTATCCTTTGATAATTTTGATTTTACTATCGATGCCCTTTTTTTTCTTTTTCTGATGTGTATTCTTTCTATTGTTACCCTTTTTATCATTCCGGGTTTTGCCGGTACTTTTTCATTTCTTAATACTGCTTTAAAAGAAGTATCATCCCGGTATAATAAGTTTGACGTGGCCACATAGTATTCCTGCTGTTGATTGAAAAAGTCAATATTTTATATAAGTTTTGTTAATATAACTAATAATAACAGATATGCATTGTGTTGAATAAAAAGATCACTTTATCCAGTAATATCACATGGTAAAGCTTGACAATAATAATGAATCATATAATAATACATAGTGCGGTTTTCTCACAAATTGTGTGTCAGAAAAGTTAATTATTCAAATAGCAATACATTACAGTATTAAACATAGAATCCAATTGGAAATGAGAAAACCGCTACAAGTTCCTGAGAAACAAAGGTAAAGGAATGGTTTTATTCAGAATGGACCAGATAGTGAATATACATTATGCATACTATTATCACTATAAATTGATTCTGTAATCTGCAGGAAAAGAAGCTAAAAAAGCTGCAGATTCCTGCAGCTTTTTTTATTAAAAGGGGGGACGTATGGTCGTTGTAATGAATCAAGGAGCATCAGAGGATATGATTCAGGACGTAATCCGGCATTTAAAGGACATGAGATTTGAAATCCATAGATCTGATGGTGTAAAACATACAATTATTGGTGCTATTGGTGATAAAACAGGCATTGATACAAGGCAGCTTGAGGTATTAGAGGGTGTTTATGAGGTTGTACGGATCTCTGAACCGTACAAACTCGCTTCACGGTCCTTTAAGAAGGAGAGTACCATAATAAAACTGAACGGGGTTGAAATCGGAGGAAAGGAAGTTATAGTGGCTGCAGGGCCGTGTTCTGTTGAAAGTAAGGAGCAGGTAGAAATTATTGCAAAGGCTGTTAAGGAATCAGGTGCAAAGATTCTGAGAGGAGGCGCCTTTAAACCCAGGACATCGCCATACAGCTTCCAGGGCTTAGGAGAAACAGGATTAAGATATTTGAGAGAGGCTGCTGATAATCATGGTCTTTTTGTCGTAACAGAGGTTATTGATGTAAGCCATATTCCTCTGGTCTGTAAATATACTGATATTCTGCAGGTCGGAGCCCGGAATATGCATAACTACATGCTTATTGGAGAGCTTGGTAAAGTGAGAAAACCTGTACTCCTCAAAAGGGGTATGTCTGCAACTATTGAAGAATGGCTTATGGCAAGTGAGTACATACTGAAAGGCGGAAACGAGGATGTCATTCTCTGTGAAAGGGGGATAAGGACCTTTGAAAATTATACCCGGAATACCCTTGATATCAGTGCTGTGCCAGTGGTAAAAAAATTGAGCCATCTTCCGATCTTTACTGACCCATCCCATGGCACAGGGATAAGGGATAAGGTTATACCCATGGCACGTGCAAGTATTGCTGCTGGTGCTGACGGGATTATCGTTGAGGTTCATCATGATCCCGAACATGCGATATCTGACGGGCCACAATCGCTTTATCCATACCAGTTTGAAGAAATGATGAAGGAAATCAGAATTATTGGACAGGCTGTGGGAAGAAACTTCGGTTAATTGGGTAATACATTTGAAATATGCAAATTACTGAATAAGGATGAAAAAATATGGATGAGCAGACAAAAGTAACGGTAATCGGCATCGGTTTAATAGGTGGTTCTCTCTGCTATGCATTGAAAAAGAAAAAGATAGCGGTAAAGGGTGTAGGCAGCAGGAGAGCTATTGACAAGGCTGCGGACATGAATATTATTGACAATGGTTTTGACTATTCTCAGATTGAAGATGCAGTTAAGAATAGTGATTTTGTGTTTATATGCACACCCCTCATGGATATTGGTGAAAGATTATCCCTTGTGTTCCGGCACGTAGAAAGAAATACAATAATCAGCGATGTAGGAAGCACCAAATTGTTTATCTGTAACAAAGCAGAAAAAAATATTCAGAAAGGAATATATTTTATCGGGGGGCACCCGATGGCTGGAAGTGAAAAAAGAGGCATAGAAAATGCCGATCCATACCTTTTTTATGATGCTGTATATGTTTTGACCCCCCTTTCGAATACCCCAAAAAAGGTAACAAAGAAATTATCCTCACTAATTACCCTTCTTGGTGCGAATGTAATGATCCTTGATCCTGAACTTCACGACAGGATTGCAGCAACTATAAGCCACCTCCCGCAATTGCTTGCGGTTTTACTGACAAACCATCTTGCGTATAAGGATAATGACCTGTATCGAAATCTTGCTGCAGGCGGATTCAGGGATATGACAAGAATAGCCTCTTCTAGCTATGACATCTGGGAAGATATTATTAAAACAAATATCGAGCAGATCTCAGCAACACTCGATGACTTTAAGAAAGAGCTCTCGCTTCTTTCTGAGAATCTCAATAATGATGAATACATTAAGGAGGTATTTGAAAGGGCACAGAAAGAGAGAAAGACTATCCCAGGATACAGCAAAGGGTTTTTAAAACCCCTTTCTGATGTGCGTGTCAAAGTAATAGATAGGTCAGGTGAACTTGCAAAAATTACAAATATCATATATTACAATGATATTAATATAAAGGATATAGAGATCGTAAAAATCAGGGAGGGAGAGGGAATTTTACGTTTGGGATTTTCTGAAAAAAGAGATGCTCATAATGCAGTTTCTGCTTTACAGGAACTAGGTTATGAAGTCGCAGTTGTAGATTGAAACGGATCAATTTTTTCTCCATTTCTATGATTAATTCTTACTTTTCCCTAATTTTTACGATATATTTTTTAACCATATATTAACTGCCAAAAGTAAGCCACCTCCTTTGGAGGTGGTATATAATATTTCAAAAAAGATTAATTCAAAGGCTATGCTTTAAAAACTTTTGGCTTGGTAAAAGTCACCTGCTTTGCAGGTGGTCTTTTACTTCCCTGCTAATGATGCAGGTTAACCTTCTGCAGAACGGCCTGGAGTAAGACAGATTGCATGAAAATCTGTAGAATTATAGCAATAGAAAATTGATAAAGATGGATTAATCATTTACAATTTAAGATATATGGTGATTTCTGTGAAATTTACATTTTTCGTGGTACCGGTATTTTTTATTGTTTTGTTTACTTCTTGTGTAACAGCGCCGGTAAAAATGCAGGAATCAACAGGTACTGAGGAATCTAAAAGATTAGAAATCGTCCAATATGCCCAAAGTCTTCTGGGCCGGAAGGATTTATCGCAGATAAACGGATGGTTCAGAAATGACTGCTCAGGATATATTTTAGGAGTATATCATTCTCTCGGGTATCATGTGGTTTTATTGCAGAATCCACCCACAGATAAAATATCACTGGCACTTTACCATAGTTTAAACAAAAATCACCTTACCTATAATTCTGGTGTTCCTAACAGGGCAGACCTGGTCTTTTTTAAGGGCACAATAGATGAGAGCAGGGATGAGATATCTCATGTTGGGATTGTTGCTGATGTGTTAAATAACGGAACAGTATTCATACTGAATTATACATCAAGAGGGGTAACTGCGTTAAGAATGAATCTTATTAATCCTTCGATTCATAAGGATGAGTATGGCACTGTTAAAAATGACTATCTCAAGAAAAAATCTTCTTTTTCAAAAAGTGAAAAACTTTTAAGCGGTGAGCTCTTCTTCTGTTTTGGAGACCTGTTTAAGTATGCTGCACTTTAAATATTTTTCGTATTTGGTCTGAAAATAGCCAATTTATATGGTTTTGTTTTATGTAAAATACCCGGCTGTATACATTGCAGGCAGGTTTGAAACCTGCACCTAAAAGATGAAATTGTGGTAGAAGTATAAGGTTGAAGGAATGATTGTGCTCTGAGCACAGTCATTAACTGTGCTCATGAAGAATCTATTTGAAGCATACAGGCTGCTGGGTATCCCGGCAGATTCCTCTTTAATTGAAGTAACAAAGGCGTATAGAACGCTTGCGAAAAAATATCATCCTGATTCAAACCCTGAAAATGATTCATATTCCCAGGAAATGATGATGAAGATAAATGAAGCGTACAAAACGATAAAAGAAAACCAGGGAAATGTACGGTACAATACGGATTTTATAAAAATGTGTACAGCGCATAAAATTCATGACCAGATATTAAAGGCATGGATGGAGCAGTATGAGATAGAAAGGGAAAAGGAAAAAGCGAGACAGAAAAAGGAAAGTGAGGCATTACAAAAGTTTTGGGAAAAGGTCATCATTGCAAGGAAGCAGGAGATTGAAGATAAAAAGACCTATGATGTAATTACTGAATACGCCCATCAACTCATTTCCTATTTTTATGAAAAGAATTATCATAATATCTTAATAATTAAACGTCCATATATAGAAAAGGATTTTGATGAGTATATTAACAGATTCAAGAATTACATGAAAAGGATACGTACACTTGAAAAATCGAACAGATCTAAACGATATAGAAAAAAATCAGTGTACATATATGAGTTTTTAAAATCTTTTATTCTCGACGCAGTAAAAAGCTATCCAATCGGAATTGAAAGAAGGGCTTCAGCAGTTGATATTTTTCATGATGCTGCTTGTAATTTACATAAGTTTATAGGGCATTATTTTTCAACCTTTAATATTAAAGAGGAAGAAGATAAAATACGGTTAAAAAAAAACCTTTCTTTGTATGAAAATTTTTTAAAATCCTATCCTGACAGCCCACTTACCCAGTATGCGAAAAAGAAAATCGAAGTATTGGAAAAATTCTATCTGGCATTTCTGAAAGAAATTTAACGCCTTCCATACTTGCCTTATATTTTATGCCTTTTCAAGTGTATTTTGGTTTATAGGATTGATGTAAAATACTATATTCTTAATGATAGTGATAATTTTTTCATTTTTCTAAAAAATTACTAGTTATTTTATTCAATTAAACAAAGCCAAATCTTGTCGATAAAAGAAATTAGGGTAAAATATTATATTATAAATAGCTAATTTGCCTTAGTAGCTGTAGATAAATGCCGGTTAATTTCAGGTATATTTTATTTAATGGTACCAGCTTATTTTCCTGGGCCGGATAAATAATACAAGAAATATCAAGTAATATTATGAGAATATTTTATTTGCGAATATTGGTTTTCAGTGTTTTTATATTCATGTTCTACTCATCTTTGCCTTCTCTTGCACGGGACAAGGATATTATTAAAAAGACTGACCAGTACATTGAGGAAGGGAGAGAGTTGTTTAACAACAAAGATTATTATGGCGCAGTTGAAAAGTGGACAGAGGCCCTCAAAATGGATCCCTGGAATAAAGAAGTGAAGATGTTAATCGGGGATGCACTGGTAAGGATCGAAGAATTGACTGAAAAACTGAATGAAGGATTTGGGCTGCTTGATGCGGGAAAAGTTGATAAAGCATTTCAGACTTTTTTATATGTAAAAGACAACAGTAATCCTGAAACACTGGACATATACATGCTTCTTGTAAGCGGGTTTAATATGATAGAGCAGATAACAAACAAAGAAAGGTACGATAAAATTATTAAAAGAGGAGACGAACTCTTTGAAATAAGGAAATATGATGATGCTCTTCGTATGTATTATTTCGCACCGAAATTTAATCCTGATGGAAAATTAGTATTGAAAAGAATTGAAGAAGTAAAATTAGCCATAAAAATTATGGAGATAAAAGAAAAAGCTATTCAGCTCTTTGAAAAGGATAAATATTTAGAATCAAAAACAGCATGGAATGAGGTTCTGGATCTCGATCCTTATGATGAGGATGCGCCGATATATCTATCAAAGATCGAGTTTAAACTAAGGGAGAGAGAGAGGCTGCTGGCACTGGCAAAAAGCTATTTTGATAACGGAGTAAGCCTCTATAAGAGGAAACAGTATGAGGGGGCAATTGATCAATTTGAAAATGCAATTGCGATGAATTACCGCACTGAAGAAGCAAAAAGGTATATTGATAAAATTAGGGAGGAAATGGCAAAACAGAGACAATTAAAAAGCGAAAAACAGGCAGAACAGATAGCATGGTACCTGAGAGAAGGGATCAAGTATTATAATTTAAGCCAGTACAGAAAATCACTTACTTTCCTGAACGAAGGGCATAAACTTGACCCGGAAAATACACAGATCAAGGAATATATTTTAATGGATATTATTGCATTAAAGAGGCAAGAAGAAAAAGTTGTTCCTATTACTTCGCCATTTTATAAGCTCATTCAGGACCTTAAAAGGCTGGGGAGGGAGTCGTATGATAGAATGAACTATCAGGAATCCGTTAAATATTTAGAAGAGATACTTTTGATATTTCCCTTTAATGAATATGCGCGTCTCAATTTGACAAAAGCACTCAAGAAGACGGATCCAGCGCTGGCCCGGGAAATTCTTGCTGAAATATATATGGAAGCAACAAAACTTATACAGAGAGATAAAAAAAGAGAAGCAGTTGTTAAACTGAAACTTATACTTGATGTAGACCCCGGCCATAGAAAAGCGAAAAATCTTTTAAAAAAGCTGGAAAGAGAGCAAGAGGAGGAAACAAGAATCGTTACGAATGAGGATAAGAAAAAATCCCAGGGGCTTTATTCGGAAGGTCTTGAACTGTATAAAAATGAAAAGCTTACAGATGCGGTACGTATATGGAAAAAAGCTGTGGAGTTAAATCCTGAGTTTGTTGAAGCTCGGGTTTTCCTGTCAAGGGCTGAAACTCAATTGCGGACCCTTGAAAAATACAAATCAGGACGCGATGAAACATCAGAAGCTGTGGATGATGAATTGAGAATTAAAGTAAAAAAACATTATCTTGACGGAATTAATTATTATATGAACGGGCTGTATAATGAGGCAATCTCTGAATGGGAAGAAGTTCTGAAAATAGATCCTGAAAATGAAAATGCAAGGGTAAACATCGAAAGGGCAAAAAAAAGACTTGAGTATGGTGCGGTTAAGAGCAGCTCGTGAAAAGATTTTTGAATAAGGTAACGGTTGGGTGTTTTAAGATTATCGTGAATTAATTGTAATGAGCATAACATAGAGGATAAAAATGAATTTAATAAAATCCTGGAATTAATGACCTGTAGGGGCAGGCCCTGGTGCTTGCTAGGCAAGCCCTGTTGCCTGCCCCGATGAGAAACTGAGGCAAAGATACCTTTGCATGCAGGATTAATCGGGAAACTATGTATAAAGGAGCGGTTTTTGGGTAAGGTATTTTTTAAATTACACCTGAAGCTAGTTCTGAGTATGGTGATTTTATGGATTTCTTTACCTGTGTATGCTTCCTATTACTGGGATTATCCGCGATATATCACTAAGAATACGGATAAATCTTTAAAATCTGATGTAAAGGTTGTTGATACAGATGGTGAAATATTGGTCTTTTATTTAGAAGAGAGAAAAAAAAGCGCTGGGATAAACTACAGTTCAACAAAAGATTTCCGTAAATTTAATGATCCTGTGGCCGCGGAATCTGGAATTGCATTAAAGGAAGGTTTTTCACCTCACTTTGATGTGATTTTTATTAAAAACATCCTGTTCCTTGCATGGAATTCCATGGACGGATCGCTTCATTATAGTACAAGCAATGATAAAGGAGCCAATTGGCAGAAGGAGAAAGTACTCATTAAAGATGAAAATTTCTGCTTCAGACCGATTTTTTTCTTCGAGAATAATGTAATCTACCTCTTCTATCATACGGAGAGTGTGGGAAGACAGATTGATTTTTTTTATTTAGAAAGTAAAGACCTTGGAAAAACATGGACGAAACCCTTTCAAATTGCGAAGGGGTTTGCAGGGTCTTTCTTTCCCTTCATGAGATCATATCGAGGGAACTTATATGTAGTCTGGCAGTCAAGACCTTTTTCCGAAACTCAGACACCCCTTTTTAATGTCTACCTTTCGATAAGCAGGGATAGGGGAGCTTCATGGTCTTCTCCTTTAATGCTCACAAAAAGTTTGGTTAGGGAAAATACCCGGCCTTCAATCTATTTTGAAGGTGATAGATTTTATTTACTCTTTGAGGGTGATATGGGAGGTGCGAGCGGTATTTATTATAGAGAATATGATTTAGCAGGAAACCCGCTCTCAGACGAACAAAAAGTTAATGAATCTCTTTTAAATGCAAAGGATCCGGTGTGGATTGTTTTTGATAATGAGCTCGTAGTTTTTTATCTCGATGGCAGAGATGGAAATGAGAGGATATATTATTCTTTGAAGAAAGACAAAGAGTTTATAGAAGAGGGCCCCCTCGGAATGAAGGGGAAAGACATTTACCGTTATTCCACTTTTGTAAAGGAGGGTACCATCTATTTATTCTGGCAGGATGAAGGAGGAATTGTATTTTTAGGTCCGGATATAACAGTACTCCCTGTAAATATTCAACCGCTTGAAAACCATTATATTGGAATAAGTGGGGTAAAAGTGAGCTGGGTGGAGCCAAAAGATTCATCAGGTTTAGAAGGGTATTGCTACTCTTTCAATAAAGAAAAAATTGATGAACCTGAAATCATGAATCTTTCTACTTTTGCTAGAAGTATTCATCTCAAATCTGCAGAAGAGGGGCGTTATTATTTTCATCTGAGGGCCATGGATAAAGCAGGAAATTATTCAAACGTGACAACAATCCCCTTCACGGTTGATATTACTCCACCTCCGGCACCTGTGGTTATTCCTCTGGAAATCGATGAGAATGGTTTTTACAGGGATAATTCTCCAGTATTTCAATGGTCCATAAAAGCATCTGATGTTGCCGGATATAATTATAATCTTGTGAAAAGAAAGGCGGCAATAAAGAATGCCAGGATACGCACAACAAAAAGGAGAACAAAGTATCGTTCGATTGATGAAGGCGCCTGGGTTTTTAATGTTGCAGCCGTAGACAGAGCCGGTAATGTTGGAAAAACGTCTCATTATACAATACGATTGAAACCACTGCCGAAGGTTCCGGTAAAAATTGCTCCGCCGTGGATATTAACTCGGGAAACCTTTGAGGTCAGCCCTGTTCTTAATATTTCTCTTTACCTTGTACTAGGAGGCCTGTTGTTTATTGCATTTTTTATTTCTTTTGACATTTTTTTTAAATCTATGTCTGGAGAGGAAAGAGTTCAAATGGAAACAAAAGCAAGCAGTACTGGAGTGAGGAAAAAGCGCTTTGGATTGCGATTTAAGTTCAGCTTTTTAATCGTTGCATTAATACTGATATTAACAATTGGCATCAGCACTATTTTGAGTATTGTGAGCACCGAGAATCAAAAAAGGGCACTGGCTGACCAGATGATGGATAAAGCGAAGCTCTCCCTTGAAAATATGATAAATGTTGCACGGGAAGGTATACTGAACAACGATGAACTTCTTCTTCTGTCAGTCATTGCTAAGATGATGGGAAATCAGGATATAATGTACAGTATTATCCTTGACACGAATAATAAGGTGGTTGCACATTCGGATATAAATGAAAGAGGGAAGGTTCTTACTGATAATGTTACGCAAATAGCCTCAAAATCAAATGATATCATAATAGATCCAGAATATATCCCTGAGGCACTTGAAAAAGTTTACGTACTTGCTTCCCCAATAACTTTTGGGGATACAAGATTAGGCACTGTCCAGATAGGCTATTCAACCCACAGTATTTTTCAAACAATAGTTGAGGCAAGGAGAGAAAATTTTTACAATGCAATGATTGTGACGGGTGTTACTATTTTAGTAGGCATACTGGGAGCGGTCGTCATGGCTTCCATTATAATCAGGCCCATAAAGGTGCTTGCAAAGGGTGCTAATATTATCGGAGAAGGCAGGCTCGATTATAAAATTCATATCAAGGCACGGGATGAAATAGGCCTTCTTTCTGATGAGTTTAACCGGATGACTGAACGGCTTCTTGAATACCAGAAAAGGATGGAGGAAAAGGCAAAGTTTGACGAGCAGTTGGAGATTGCACGGAAGATACAGCATGACCTGATTCCACAGGTGGGGATTGATAATGAGGTCATAAGCATTGACGGATTTTACAAGGCAGCAGCCGCAGTCGGAGGGGATTATTATGATTTTATCCAGATTGGGGGAGAAAGGTACGGACTCATTATGAGTGATGTAGCGGGCAAAGGTGTCCCGGCATCTCTTATGATGATCATGATACGAACAGTATTTAAATCACTCATTCATTTCGGAGTAAGTGAACCGGCACGGGTAGTAACTCTGATGAATGATACCCTCGCATCGGATATTTCCAGCGATCGTTTTGCTACACTGCTATTTGGAGTGTTTAATCGAAAAAACCGTTATTTTCATTATACAAATGCCGGATATGGCCCTCTGATGGTATATAAGAGGGAGAAAAATAGGTGCTTCCTTGTAAATCCTCCTAAAGACTCTATGGCTATTGGGGTAATACCTGATCAGCAGTATTCGGAGGCGAATCCGATTTTACTTGAAGAGGGCGACTCTCTATTTCTTTTTACTGATGGAATTCATGAAGCTCGAAATGAAAAAGAAGAAGAGTACGGCATGAACAGGCTGTCTAATATTATCCCTTCATTTGCTGACAAAGGAACGAAGGAAATGACAAATCTGATTCTAGAAGATGTTTTAAAATTTGCAGGCAATAAGGAGCAGTACGATGATATGACTCTTACTGTAATGAAAGTAAAATAAGAAAAGTGGTGTAAATAATTTGAAAATGTTATATACTTATTCTATATCTGAAACAGAGTGAGAGAGGTGTATCGATGAACGAGATAATGATTAAAGATTCTTTAAAGATTACCCCGATGCAGGTTGGGGGGAGTGGAGACACAGTCCAGCTGATATTAAACGGATATCTGGATACATACAACTCTCCTGAATTTCAATCCCATGTAAACTCTTTAATTAATTCAGGAATACAAAATATAATATTTAACTGTAATGGGTTGAACTATATCAGCAGTACAGGTATCGGGGCGTTTACTGCCTTCCTGAAACTGATGAAACAGAAAAAAGGAGATATGGCTCTCTTTGGTCTTCAGAAAAAGGTGATGGAAGTTTTTCAGCTTTTGGGTTTTACGAAATTCTTTAAGATTGCGGAAGATTTTGATAATGCTCTGGCATTAGTACTTAGTAAAGCCAAAGAAGAGCAGAAGGAACCATCCGAAGCCGCTCGGAGTCAGCCGGTTTTCCCTCTTATTTTTGACTGCCCTCGTTGCAGGAAGAAACTTAAGACAGCCAGAGCAGGAAAATTCAGGTGCTCCGGCTGTAAAGGCATAATTGCAGTCGACGAAAATGGAAAAGCAGGGACAGATTAGGTGCGTATAATGGAGTGGTAAAGATGAAGAGTGAAACGATTTTTTTGGAATCGAACCTGACGAATTTGGCTAAAGCGCGTAATTTCATATCGAAGATGGCAAAAGCCTACGGAGTAGGTGAAAATGATATTACGAAAATAGAAATATCCTGCGATGAGTGGAGTGCTAATATAATGGAACATTCTCTCGGCAGTAATTTAAATAAGGGATTTACAATTGAATGTACAAGGAAGGATAATAAGTTTATCGTTATTTATGAGCATGAAAGTATGAAGTTTAATCCTATTGAATATGAAAATGTTGACCTGGAAGAGCATTTTGAAGCATTCAAGGAAAGGGGTCTCGGCTTATATATAATGAAGGAGATGATGGATGAAATTCACTATGAATATATCGACCATAAAATAAACAAGCTCACACTTGTAAAACATCTGTTTTTTAATGAAGAGTAAAGTATAATGTTTCAGCCGCCAAGACTCAAAGCCACGAAGACCAAAAATCCACCTGCAGTGATTTACTACCTTTACTTTTAATTAAATACATTTTTAGTAGCGGTAATTCATGAATTACCCCTGCATATTAAGATACCTCCCTTGGACTTAGCTGCAAATTGATAGCAAGAAAGGTCTTACAGTTAACGACCAAAAGTAAGCCACCTCCTTTGGAGGTGGTATATAATATTTCAAAAAAGATTAATTCAAAGGCTATGGCTTTAAAAGACTTTTGGCTTGGGAACCGCCACCTGCTTTGCAGGTGGTCTTTTACGACACTCTGGAATTAACTTGATGTTGGGGGGAAAAAATATTAAAATTGATATAACAGATACACTAAAGATTCAGCTTAAAGAGGTAAGAGAATGAAAAGAGAAATGGTACCAATGGACGGGAATACAGCAGCAGCCTATGTTGCCCATGCCACAAACGAAGTAATTGCAATTTATCCTATAACTCCATCATCCTCCATGGGGGAGTTATCAGACGAATGGTCTGCTAAAGGCAGAAAAAATATCTGGGGTACAGTTCCTTCTGTCACGGAAATGCAGTCTGAAGCGGGAGCTTCAGGTGCAGTTCATGGTGCGCTAACAACCGGGGCGCTTACAACTACCTTTACTGCTTCGCAGGGACTTTTATTAATGATCCCGAACATGTATAAGATAGCAGGGGAACTCTGTCCGACTGTTTTCCATGTATCAGCCCGGTCAGTTGCGTGCCAGGCTCTCAGTATTTTTGGTGATCATTCTGATGTAATGGCTGTGAGGGCCACAGGATTTGCTCTCATATCATCATGTTCAATTCAGGAAATTATGGACTTTGCGCTTATAGCGCAGGCTGCTTCCATAAAATCAAGGGTTCCGTTTGTGCATTTCTTTGATGGCTTCAGGTCATCCCATGAAATACAAAAGATTGAACAGCTCGGCTATGATGATATGCGAAAGATGATTGACGATAGGTATGTCATTGAGCACAGGATGAGAGGCTTAAATCCTGAAAATCCACGTATCCGCGGAACTGCACAGAACCCTGATGTATTCTTTACAGCCCGTGAAACAGTGAACAAGTACTATAATGCTGCGCCCCAAATTGTCCAGGACTATATGGACAGATTTGCTGAACTAACCCACAGGCAGTACAGGCTATTTGATTATGTCGGAGCGTCTGATGCTGACAGGGTAGCCGTTCTCATGGGAACCGGGGCTGAAGCAATGGAGGAGGTTGTCCTTTGTGAAAAGGCTAAAGGAGAGAAAGTTGGCATACTCAAGGTGCGGCTTTTCAGACCTTTCAGTACCAGAGATTTCATAGGTGCTCTGCCAAAATCGGTGAAGGCTGTTGCTGTTCTCGACAGGACGAAAGAGCCCGGGTCCATTGGTGAGCCGCTCTATGTGGATGTTCGAACTGCAGTCGGGGAGGCAATGAGTGACGGATATGCTCCATTCAAGGAATACCCTGTTATTGTCGGAGGGAGGTATGGCCTTGGTTCTGCTGAGTTCAATGCAGGGATGGCTAAGTCGGTTCTGGATAATCTTAAGGAAAAAACTCCGAAGAATCATTTCACTGTCGGAATTCATGATGATGTCACTTTCACGAACCTCCCATGGGACGAAAATTATTCCTCAGAACCTAAAAATGCTCACAGAGCGCTTTTTTATGGGTTGGGAGCGGACGGTACAGTAAGTGCGAACAAGAACTCGATTAAGATAATCGGAGATTCGACTGATAATTATGCCCAGGGGTATTTTGTTTATGATTCAAAAAAGGCAGGGGCTGTCACTGTATCTCACCTCCGGTTTGGACAAGATAAAATTCGAAGTACATACCTGGTTTCAAAGGCAAACTTTCTGGCCTGCCATAAATTTACCTTTCTTGAAAAATACGATATGCTCTCAAAACTTGAAAATGGCGGTATATTTCTACTGAATGCACCATATGGAAAAGATGAGGTATGGGATAACATCCCTGTAGAGGTGCAGGAACAGATATTAAAGAAGAAGATCCGTTTTTATGTCATAAATGCTGTGAAGATTGCTCAAGAGCTCGGCCTTGGCGCCCGCATAAACACAATAATGCAGACTGCATTCTTTATTATACCAGGCGTTCTTCCAAAAGAAGAAGCAGTTAAACTTATTAAAGATGCAATTGTAAAAACCTACGGAAAAAAGGGCCAGAACATCGTGGATATGAATAAGAAGGCAGTGGATACCGCTGTCAAGAGTGTCGAGGAAGTAAAGTACCCGGATAGGGTTACAGGCAAGCTTCATATGAAACCGTCTGTTCCTGAAGATGCCCCTGAATTTGTCAGAAATGTGACAGGGGAAATTATAGCAGGGAGAGGCGATGTAATTCCTGTGTCACTTCTTCCTGATGATGGAACCTATATAACAGGAACGACTGTCTATGAGAAGAGGAATATCGCAGATGAAGTACCCGTGTGGCATCCGGAACTTTGTATACAGTGCGGGCAATGTTCATTTGTGTGTCCGCATGCAACCATTCGGATAAAGTTTTATGATCCGGGGCTTTTAAAGAACGCTCCTTCTGCTTTCAAATCAATCAACGGTCGTGCAAAGAAGATGAAAGCTTTGAAGTGTACCGTACAGGTGGCTCCTGAGGATTGTACAGGCTGCAGTGTATGTGCAAACATCTGCCCGGGCATTAAGCGGGTAAACGGACAAAAGACAAAAGAAAAGGCACTCATGATGGAACCTCAAATCCCTTTACGGAAGCAGGAAGCCAGAAACTGGGATTTTTTTCTTGACCTGCCTGACAGTGATCCGTCTCTTATGGCCAGAACAACTATTCTTGGCTCACAACTTCTTCCTACAATGTTTGAATTTTCAGGGGCATGTGCAGGGTGTGGTGAAACACCTTATGTGAAGCTGGTTTCACAGCTCTTCGGTGATAGAGCAACTATCGGAAATGCAACCGGATGCTCGTCAATATATGGAGGAAATCTACCAACAACGCCCTATACAACCCGGAAAGATGGAAGAGGCCCAGTATGGTCAAACTCGCTGTTTGAAGATGCTGCAGAGTTCAGTTTTGGTATGAGACTTACCTCAGATAAGCTTGGTGAACACGCACGTGAACTGATGAATAAAATAATCAAGGAAGGGAATAGCGGGCTTGATAAGGCGCTCTTGAATGAACTGCTGGAAGCTGATCAAACCACTCAAGAGGGTATAGAGGCTCAGCGTAAAAGGGTTGATAAATTAAAAGCAGCATTGATAGGAAAAGATAAAAATGATTTAAAGCTTCTATTAAGCCTTGGTGACTATCTTATCAAAAGGTCGGTGTGGATGTTTGGAGGCGACGGATGGGCGTATGATATTGGATATGGCGGTCTTGATCATGTCCTTGCTTCCAGGAAAGATATAAATGCTCTGGTTCTCGATACAGAGGTATATTCAAATACAGGCGGCCAGATGTCGAAATCAACACCCCTCGGTGCAATTGCTAAATTTGCTGAGGCAGGAAAACCTGTTTCAAAAAAGGATCTCGGTATGATGGCAATGACATACGGGAATGCATATGTTGCTCAGGTTGCCATGGGATACAATATGAATCAAACTGTAAAGGCATTTAATGAAGCAGATGCATATAATGGCCCGTCCCTCATTATTGCATATTCCCACTGTATTGCTCATGGGATTGATATATCAGATGGATTAGAAGAACAGAAGCGTGCAGTAGAGTCCGGAGCGTGGGTTCTTTACAGGTATAATCCAGAACTCACAGCTGAGGGGAAAAATCCCCTGATTCTCGATTCTAAAGAGCCGAATCTGGATATTGCTGACTATATGTATAACGAAAATCGGTTCAGGTCTTTAAAGCAGACAAATCCTGATAGTGCTTCCACCTACCTTAAAAAGGCACAGCAGGATGCAAAGAGAAGGTATCAGATGTACAAACATCTTTCAGAGATGTAAAGTATATTGTATTCAACCGGGCATTAAATCTTAAATTGACAATACAAGGAACACTCGCATATTTATAAATATTGACATTTTGGGAGGGGAACATGGACTTCTGGCCGTTCTTGTGTATATTTGTATCCCTCATTCTCATACTTTTTTTCAGACGAATAGATAAACGCACAATCAATTTCAATAAGTTTAAACGGTATGCACAAAAGCTTTCGGAAGATTTCAATCTTTTCTTAAGTCAGAAAAAGGAAGATTTATCAGGCAGCCTGCTCGATCTGGACAATGCTATAAAGAAAGCATCGCAGATGCTTGCCAGGATCGAAATGACAGGTGACAGCCTGAAATCGAGTGTTATAAGCTTAAAAGATGAGAAAAACGAACTTGGTAATATAAAACATGAGTTAGAAAAGCTAAAAAGAATAAAAGAAGATATTACCTCTGAAATTACTGATATACAGAAAAATCTCCCGCCTTTAAAAAAATTGTCCAAAAGAATCAAGAAAATGGGTATGGAAATAGCGGTAAATGAAAAATCATTGAAAAATGCTTTCTCTATGCTGCCTGCCCTCGAACAGAGATTTCAGGAAAAAACTGAAAGCGCATTGGAAGATGTTAAGGGTACTGTTTATGAAGAAGCAATGGAAGCGTTTATGCCTGTTATAGATGAATATCGCCAGAATCTTGAGCTCATGAAGAGTGCCCAGGAGGGTGAATTGAAGAGATTCAAGCGAGATGCTCAAGAAATTACAGCGACTGTGGTAAGTAAAATTGATGATCTTGACAGTTCAATAGAGGATTTAAAGTCTAAACTGTTGTCCCTGGAAAATGAAAGTCTTGTTTCAATTGAGCATCAGATATCTGGACTGGATAGGGAGCTTGACGGAACACGCGGTAAGATGGAGCAGGTTAGAAAAGAGTCCCTACAGGTTTTTCTTAAACGGGCTGAGGGTGAATATAAAAAATACATTACATCACTGGAGAAATCAGCATTCTCATTTAAAGAAGACATTTTTCAGAAAATTGAAGAGAGAACAAAAGATATTTCATCGTATGTAGCACGCCTTGAGGGAAGAGTACAGAACCTGCTGAAAGACATAAAAAATGAGACGGACAAATATGCAGATGTTTTAAATCTGAAGATTAAGGCACATGAGAGTGAAGCTGAGGTACTGAAAAACCGGATTGTGTCTGAAATAAATGAGGAGGCGAATAAAAACCTCATTCTTATAAAGCCCATTGTTTCTGAAATGAATGAAAAGCTTAAGATGTATAAAAAAGAGTTCAATTCGATTTTTGTCCATATAAAATCGGAGTTTAATGCCCAAAAACAATCAATTCAAACATACATTGTCTCGTTTAAACAGCACCTCGATCAGCAGAGAAGCACTATTATCAATCAACTGGAAGAACGCATTAAAGAGACCGGAACAAGACTTTCTGAAATAAGCAGCCAATTAGAAGAGGGTATAGAAAATGCATCTGAAAAAGTAAGCAGTGGGTTTATAAAAAAATTAAAGGAGTATGAGAATAGTATTGCTGCTCTTGATGGAAAAATAGGTGATCTGAAGATAATTGCCGATACTGGCCAGAAAATGATTGAAGAAAGAATTGAATCTGTTTATTTAAATTATGAACCAGATATAGATAAAAAGATACAGAGCCTTCAAAAAGCCACTGAAGAATCATTTTCAAAGGAGAGGGAAAAGATTATTCAAAGGATAGAGGATATAATAAAGGAGTCTTCAACCGAACTTGAGGCCCGTGAGAAAAAGATAAATGCTTTTCTGAGCTCTGCAGATGATGCGATTGCGAGGTCTGAAGAGAGGTTCAAAGTACAGGAAGATGTAATTCTGGGGAATGTAAATACGGTTAAGATAGAAGCCCGGCAGGAACTTGTGAGAGAACTTGAAAATTTGAAAACAATATTCAGGGGAGAGAAAGAGCGGGTAATTAACCAATATAATAATGACCTTATGGGATTAAATGAAAAGCTTGATGAGATAAACAGCAGGGTTGAGGGTATACAGCAGGTGGTTGGGCAGAAGATAGCTGAGACATTAAAAACAGTGGAACAGGATGTAAAAGGGATAGAGGCGAGTTATCTAAAGGCTGGGGAAGAGATGGCTGGCAGTGCGGAGGAGAGGCTTGCAGGAGTTACTGAGGAGATTGACAGGATACGGGGAACAGTGAGAGGCATGAAAGATGAGATAATAGGTGAGATAAATGAGTCGT
>Ga0114925_10000288_pt1 | contig 21196 bp, 21 predicted proteins | sample SumtaG_2_FD_87287 | JGI IMG/M metagenome (GOLD analysis project Ga0114925, IMG submission 87287) | Deep subsurface microbial communities from Indian Ocean to uncover new lineages of life (NeLLi) - Sumatra_00607 metaG | ecosystem: Environmental > Aquatic > Marine > Oceanic > Sediment | place... | reverse complement strand
TCCGCCTGGAGAGGGAGCTGATGGGGGTGCTGAACCGAAAAATTCACCAGCTGATGGACGTTCACATCGAGGTTTCAAAACAGCTTCCGGATTGGGCAGACACCCTCTACAGACGCAAGGCATGTCCGTACGCCTTGATCAACAAACAGATCAAAAACTTCCTAAAGGAGGGGAGAGGTGATCGAACAAATTAACCATATCGCCATCGCGGTCCGCTCTTTGGAGGAACATATCCCCTTCTACAGGGACGTGCTGAAGTTGGAATACAGGGGAACAGAAGTTGTGGAAGACCAGAAGGTGCGCCTGGCTGTATTTCGCGTCGGAGAGGTGAACATAGAGCTCCTCGAGCCAACCGCCGCTGACAGCCCGGTCGCCGCGTTCATCGAGAAGCGCGGGGAGGGGATGCATCATATCTCCTATCAGGTGGATGATATCGAAGAACAGATCGCAGAACTAAAAGGTAAACAGATCCGAATGATCGACGAGACGCCCCGCTCCGGGGCTCACGGCAGCCGGATCGCCTTCCTTCACTCCAGATCTTCGGCTAAGGTGCTCACCGAGCTCACCCAGCTGAGGTGACGGAGTTTAGCGAAATCCTGGTTGCATGCACCTGTCGCGGTAGGGTATTTTTAAAGCAAAGATGAAGCTCGACACCGTTGACAGAATTACCTACTCCAGACCCACTTTTCTCAGGGTCATCTTGGTAGTGTCAATCATCACGATTGTCCTGTTCCCATTGTTCACGCTCTTTCACCAATACCCGAACATCACCCGGCTCCTCGAAGAGTTTACCTTGAATGAGGCGGTGGGAATTGGGAAATACCTCAGCGCATTGATCATCGTTGACGACCAGGAATTAGAGCCTGGCTCACTGAGCAAGGAGACGGTCAATCAGATCCGGAACGTCGAGCGGGACGCTCATTTCATACGGCTGGTTATTTATTCACCATCCGGACAGATCCTCTATTCCAGCGAACCCGAACAGATCGGTGAGGTGAATCAGGATCCGTATTTCCGTCAGATGCTTGCTGACCCGAAGGTTCTGGTCGAACAGGTGGCGAGGGGTGAAACGTCATCTGAGAACCGGCACATGACCACGGACGTGGTTGAAACCTATGTCCCAATCATCCGGGAGGGGAGACTGATCGGTGTTTTCGAGATCTACTACGATATAAGCACCGAGAAGCAGAAACTCAGATCCCTGATCAACCTGTCTTCGGCTGTGCTCTTCGGGATGGCAGCGGTTCTGTTGATCGCCGTGATTATCAGTGTGTCCAGAGCGACCCAGTACCTTCAGGACAGGCAGCGGGTACTGGAAGAGCTGCGGACACTATCCCTGTCCGACGAGCTCACCGGACTGTACAACCGGAGGGGATTCTTCATCCTGGCGGAGCAGCAGATCAAGATCGCAGCTAGGACTCGCCGGGGCATGCTTCTCGTTTCCGCAGATTTGGACGGCCTAAAAGGAATCAACGACCGCTTCGGGCACCATGAAGGGGACCGGGCTTTAGTGGATGCTGCCCAAATACTGCGGCAAAGCTTCAGGGAATCCGACATTATTTCCCGCATCGGTGGGGATGAGTTCGTGGTCCTCGTTACGGAGAAACCTGAGATCAATCCGGACGTACTCTTCAGACGACTGAAAGAAAATCTTGAAGTCTATAATAGCCGGGTGAAGAGGCCACTCTACATCAGCATGGGAGTGGCCACCTTTGATCCTCAGAATCCAGTATCTCTCAACGAGCTTCTCGTACAGGCGGACAAATCGATGTACCGGAACAAGAAGCACAATAAGGGTCGGTCAAGGCCACGAGAAGAATAGGCCGCCGGTATGATCCGACGAGTGCTCGTATACTACAGGCCTTATTGGTATCTGCTGGTCAGCGATCTGATCGCCGTAGCCCTATCTGATCAAAATCATGGTGGATTCTCTGATTCCCGCCGGGGACTTGAAAGCCATATTCCAGCAACGGGGAAGCCATGAACAGCTGATGGGCCAACCGGGATTGTGCGCGGACCTGTATACGGTTCAGCACGGGCTTGTTACCGATGGGGAGTAGCGGTAAGTGAGAAAATACACCGCAGGGGCAGTCCTCTATCCGCATACGGTTTTCAACACGCGCAAGAAGTTTGACCAGCAGATCTTCTCCAGTCGCCCCCGTGAATAGCCGCGCAGGTCTAGCCCTTCGAGAATGTTGACGAAGCCCCTACAATCCTCTAAGCCCACGGGTGTGTCTGGGATGCCGTCAAAATCCGAACCGAAGGCGGCATGATCCTCCCCGACCAGATCGATGAGGTAATCAATGTGTCGGGGAGCTTTTCGAGGGGGACTCTTTCCTGTTGCCTCATGTTCTTGAAATTTTTCGCAAATTTCATCCAGGCCCTACCTAGCTTGGCGCCATCAGCCCCTGCCCGTCTCGTCAAACGATCGAGCTCGGAAAACACATCCTTGCCTCGTTTTTCCGCGATCTCCCTGAATGCACAATCCAGAAAGGCGGGCTGAAAGGCTACTCCGACAACACCTCCGCCGGCAGAAATACCGCGGATCAGATCGTCTTTTATGTTTCGCGGGATCGGACAGATTCCATACATACAGGAGTGGGAGGCTACAATCGGAGTTCGGCTGAGCGCAAGAACTCTCTCCACCGTCCGATCGTGAGCGTGGGAAACATCAATAATCATCCCCAGATCATTCATCGCCGCTACCACCTCTTCTCCGAATCCGGAAAGACCGTCAAACTTCGGTTCCTTGTCATTCGAGGAGATCACCCAGTCATTGCTCTTGGAATGAATCAGGGTCAAGAGCCGTACATCCATTTTGTGGAGCGCTTTCAGCTTTTTTAAATCATTCTCTATGGCGTCTCCGTTTTCTACGGACAGGAGCACGGCGATCTTACCCTGGACCGCAGCCGTCCTAACTTCATGACTGTTGCGGCACAGAGCAATCCGGGAGGAATATTTATCGATCTCCTCTTTGATCCGGTTGATCGTCTGCAAAACAAAAGAGAAACCCTGATCTTCTGGCAGTGTTCCCGGAACATAGGCGGCAAACACCTGAAGCCCGACATTCCCTTCTTGCAGATACGGGAGGCTGACGTGCAGGGAGGTATCTTCGAGAGATCTCCCTGCCTGCCAGAGGAGAGCCGTGTCACAGTGAAGATCGCAGATACGGAGCATCTGGTCTATCTGAGCGCCTCCTCCATCCCGTCGAGGAAGCGCTTGGTCTCGGCCAGGACCAGACCGGGATCTTCGGGTACATGAAAGATCTCCAGGGAAATCCAACCCCGATAATCCTTCTCCGCCAGCTTCTCGAAGGCAGGAAAGAAATCCGAGCTCCCCGTACCGGGGTAGCTGCCGTTGACCTCGTTTAGATGGACATGACGGAAAATCGGGAAGTGATCTTCGATCAACTCGTCCCATCCCTTGGTCTCATCGGTACAGTTGTGAAAGTCGAATATACCCTGAATCGCCGGATGCCCGATCCTCCTGATCGAACTTTCGGCTTCGGAAATGGTGTTGACCACATCGGTGGTGCTGCTGGATAGAGATTCCAGCAGGATAGTGCAGTTCCTCTGGGCGGTGAAATCGGCCAGAGACCGCAGGCCTTCTTCCAGGTAGGCCGTAGCCTGCTGCCTGCTGATACCGACGCTGTGGCGCTGTTTCGGAGACCCCAGCACCAGAACGCCTCCCCCCAGCTGTCCCGCCAGGTCCACCAGCGCCCTGAGATGATCCCAGGATTGACGACGAATCGTCTCATCCGGTGTGGTGATATGCAGCCCCTCGGGTTTGAGAAAAAGCCAATGCAGCCCGGTAAACTCCAGCTCGTGGTCTGCCAGCACACGACGTATCTCGCTGATCTGATCCGGCCTGAACTGCCCGGGCTCGTCAAACAGAGTAAACGGAGCAATCTCTATGCCGTGAAATCCGTGCTTTTGAAGCAGGGAACAGGAATCCTGAAAAGCCATGTCTCCAAACAGCTCGTTGCATATTGCGTATTTCTTCATTACTCCTCCCCGTACATCCTGTCTGTGATCATCCAGATCAAGCCTGGACTGGTCAAGGGCAGAGGAGCGGTGCCCTTGACCGAATTGCCGTCTGATTTATACTGAAATTCGATCGTGTACCTATGATGACGTTTATTAGAATCTGGTTTCAGGGGTTGTACAACCCGTCGCGGGCCTTCAAGAGGCTTCAGCCCAAGCCGGCTCCCTCCTGGGGATTGTGGGCTATTCTCGTTCGATTCGTAATTACTTCTCTGACTTCGATTTTGGCTCTTCGTCTTCTAAACAAGACTCCCTTCTATCCTTCCTACTTCACCTTTCTGGCTACTGATCAATACTACACGGCGGAAATTTTCTTTCTCCCCGTTTTCGGCCTTGCCGGTTGGCTGCTGTCCAGCGCTCTGGTTCATCTCATCCTGCGGGGCCTGGGGAAGGAGAGCGACTTCGACTGGATTCTGAACGTCGTGGGCATCGGACTGCTGATTCCGATGCCGGTGACCTGGCTGGTCGATTGGACCACGATCGCCCTGGACGTTTATGGCCGCGGGATGACTCCTCTGATCCACGCTCTCATCTCAGTCTGGGAGATCGCACTGATCGCCGTGGGATTCGCAAAGATGGAAGAGGCACGGCCCTGGATCTATGTTCTTCTCGCGGTCCTGGTAAAGGTAGGAGTCTATATACCTCTGGCTGCTGTTTTTATTCGCTGATTTAGATCCCTTGAATCTGCAGAAAAACAGAATACAGGCCTCGTTATGAAGATCGTCGATCGTCTTCAAAAACACCCCGCCCTGTCGCACCTTCCCGTTGCCGGGATAATCGTCTTCGCCTATTTCATCTACCGCTTGATCTGATGTAGAGCTCAGAATCTTCGGCATCGCCACGCGAATGAAATCGAAGACCTATTCAGATCAGCCTGTGCAGCTGTTCGACCTGGCTGTCGAGCTCTGCATCGGAAAAACAGTAGCGCAGATCCTGAAAGCGGCTGCGTAGTCGAATGACCTCATCCTGTACAGATTTTCCGTCTACAAGCACGTCCCGGATCAACTCCGCCAGGGTTCGAAAATTCTCCGGCTCCATACCGAAACGGGTCATCTCCGATACCCCCATACGCAGGGCTCCGGATGCGGTGAAGCCCTCCTCCCTCGGCGAAGCCTGGAAGTTTACGATGATGTTGTTCTCCTCCAGCCGGCGGGCCGCCTCCACACCCTGACAGTAGCCGATCTCTACAACCACCTGGTGAGTTTCGGTATGTCCCACTTGAGAATCTCCGGCAACCCTCAGACCCGCATCCTTCAGAGCCCGGGCAAAACTCTTGGCATTGCCGATCACCGCCTTCTGATAGTCCCCTTTGAAGGCGTTCATCTCATAGGCCGCCATGAGCAGACCGAGCAGCGTACCTAGATGATGGTTGCTCACACTGCCGGGGAAGGTGCGCCGTTGGATCGTCTCCCACAACTCATAGCGTGGGTCTTCCTCCGCCCAATTCACAGCCAGGATTCCCCGCTGGGTACCGAAGAAGGTCTTGTGGGTCGATCCGGTAACGATATCGGCGCCTTCAACGAAGGGCTCCTGGAAATGGGGGCCCACCAAACCGAGCACGTGAGCCATGTCATACATGATCACCGTGTCGAGGGACAGCTGTTCCACGATCCTACGGATCTCCTGGACCGGTTCCCGGTACAGAATCATGCTCTTGCCCAGGACGATCAGCTCGGGTCGGTGTTGTTCCAGGAGCCCATGCAGCTGGGCCGTATCTATCCTGTACGGATCGGCCTCACAGACGGGAAAGTTGATGACCGCTGGGGCTTCCCTGGCCGGATCCCGGGCCACAAAATCCCTTAGCGCCCCCATGGGCTGGGCACTGAGATGACCGCCCTTGATGATGTGGTTGTTCATTATCGAACGGATCCGCCGAGGTTCGCTCTTGCGATCGTCCCGATTCAGGTAGTCCACCATGGCACTGAACAGGGCCATATTGGCCATCTGGCCGCTTACCACCCGGGTTTCGACTTCTCGACAGCCCAAGTAGCTTCTCAGCTCCTCGACCAGGGACCGCTCTACCTCGTCGATGAAGCCGGTGCCCTGATAGTAAAACACCTCGGCGTCTTTGAATGCCTTGATCTTTCTGTGCTCACCGTAGCGGAAGGAAGGATCCATGATCGAAAGCAGCCTGGACAGGAGTGAATGGGTCATTTCCGAAGGGATCAGATTGATGCACCGCTGCTGCCGCCACTGAGTATTGTCGATGCATCTGCGCAGCAGTTGTCGTACCTTGTCCGGATAGCTGAGGGCCGGCGCCTTTGTCTCGGTTACTTCTTCACCCTGCCCCCACAGAACCGGCCGGGCAAAGGGAGGGGCTTCCACCCGCAGCAGGTACGGAACGGTCAGAGCTTTGAGCCGTTTTCCCCTGACATCGATCTCGATCTCTGTTTCCGCTTCGACGGTACCGTCCAACAGAGCCATGCCGATGGCTCTCCGGTCACCCTGATCGGTCAGGGTACTGCACAGACCTTCTCCTTCGAAAATCCAATACGGGGCCATGGTTCCGCTGGTTACCCAGCCGGCCTGCCGATCTTCCACAAAGACTCCTGCTCCCTGGCGGGCGATCCCCTTGTCCTGAACTTCGAACGGTCGCACGATGCGCGGCAGAGACTGCAGGTTTGAATAATCCCGTTTAACGATTCTCCTATAAACTGCGAATTGATCCTGCAACGGTTGCCTGCCGAGAAACTGTTCCTTCAGGGGGCTGAAGCTCACGGCAAAGCGGGCCAAAGGACAGGCAAAGATCGGGATCTCCTCGTTTTCCGGATCGACACCGAGTTCGTGCCCGTAGAGGGGAAGACCGGCCTCGAGGCGCAGCGTATCCCGGGCGCCGAGACCGATCGGCGCTGCTCCAGCTGCCAGAAATTCGTCCCACAACCTGTCTACGGATTCTTCAGGCACGAAGAGCTCGAAACCCAGAGGTTCTCCCGCGTACCCGGTACGGGCGATGGTAAGGCCTGAGCCCCGGCTTGATATTGCGGTCAGGTTGTTGCGGCCGGGTTCGGGAAGAGCCTCCTCACCAAAGCAGGAGATCATAATGTGCCGTGACTCAGGACCCTGGAGGGAGATCATAGCCAAATCAGCGGTGCGATCCTCCAATTCCAGCCCGGGGAAGCCGGAGCGGATCGACTGTAGATGCTCCCAGTCCTTGTCCCGATTGGCCGCGTTTACCACCAGCAGGTACTCCTGCGCGCCCAAACAGTACAGGTAGGCGTCATCTATGGCACCGCCCCCCTTATTGGGGATCATCGTGTACTGGGCTTTTCCCGGCTCCAGGGCGGCGGCATTGTTGGTGAGAGCGTGCTGCAGAAAAGGCAGGCTGCCCCACCCGGAAACGAGAAAACGACCCATGTGGGAGATATCGAACAATCCGGCACCCTTTCGAGTACGGAGGTGCTCCTCCACGATCCCTGTGGGGTACTGCACCGGCATCTCCCAACCGGAAAACTCGACCATGCGGGCACCCAAGGCCACGTGCTTTTCATACAGCGGGGTTCGCATCATGGCTGTGCCCCGGTTTCGGAAGATTCCCCGTTCTCCGGATGCCAGCGAACAACCGGTTTACGGGCTGCCAGAACCTCATCGATCCGGCCTACCGGGGTACGGCTTGGCGCCTGTCTGAGGGCTTCCGGATTCTCCTTGGCTTCTTGGAGAATCGTCTCCATCACCTCGACAAATCGGTCCAGAACTTCGATGTTTTCAGTCTCGGTGGGTTCTATCATCAGCGCTTCCGGCACGATTAGTGGAAAGTATACGGTGGGGGGGTGTATGCCGAAGTCGAGCAGACGTTTTGCTACATCGAGAGCGGTGACTCCAAACCGTTCCTTCAGCTGCTGTGCCGAAAGAACGAACTCGTGCTTGCAGGTCCTATCGTAGGGAAGGTTGAAGCTCCTCTTCAGGCGCTCCTTGAGGTAATTGGCATTCAGTACGGCCAACTCGCCCACCCTGGCCAGGCCGTCACTGCCCATGGTAAGAAGGTAGGCATAGGCCTTAACCATTACGGCCACATTTCCGTAGAACCCGGACAGACGACCAATCGTGTCGGGCCGGTTATTTTCAAGATGATATCCGTCGGCCCGCTTCACGACATCGGGTACGGGCAGGAAAGGCAGGAGGGTGTCGGAGACCAGCACCGGTCCCGAGCCTGGCCCTCCTCCCCCGTGGGGTGTGGAAAAGGTTTTATGGAGATTGAGATGCACCACGTTGAAACCCATGTCTCCGGGGCGTACCTTCCCCACGATGGCGTTGAGATTGGCGCCATCGTAGTACAGAAGACCGCCGGAGCTATGGACCGCTTCGGAAATCTCCAGGATGTCCTCTTCGAACAGCCCGAGGGTGTTGGGGTTGGTCAGCATGATACCGGCCAAGGATTCATCGAGATGATCCTTCACGCTGTCCAGGGAGATCAGGCCCCTGCTGTCGGAGCGGATCTCCACCACCTCGAAACCCGCCAGGTGGGCGGAGGCCGGGTTTGTGCCGTGGGCCGAATCCGGAACCAACACCTTGTTTCGACCTCTCTCTCCCCGCTTCTCAAAGTAGGCCTTGAAGAGCTTCATCCCCGTGAACTCCCCTTGAGCTCCGGCGAAGGGCTGCAGGGTACCCCAGGACATACCTGTGACCTCGCACAGCCCAACGAGCAGCTCGTGCATCAGGGTCAGGATTCCCTGAGCGCTTTCTTCCGGCTGCAGGGGATGAAGACGAACAAAGGATTCAAAGCCGGCCACCTGTTCATTGATCTTGGGGTTGTACTTCATAGTGCAGGAGCCCAGGGGATAGAAGCCCAGATCCACACCGTAGTTTCGGCGGCTTAAAGAAGTGTAGTGTCGGATCACCTCGACCTCGCTCACTTCCGGCAACCGCGGCTCCTGCTCGCGGAGCAGGTGTGACTTCACCAGGGAGGTAAGCTCCCGGTGAGGAACATCCAAGTCGGGCAATCGATAGCCCCGCCGGCCTTGTTTGGACAGCTCGAAGATCAGAGGGTTGTTTTTCCCGCTCACTGGAGCACCTCCTTCAACGCTTCAACGTAGCGGTCCATCTGCTCCCGGGTTCTTCTCTCCGTGACCGCGATGGCCAATGTCCCTTCCGGGGTCGACGGATCGAGCCGATTCAGATCCACTCCGGCATAGAATCCCCGCTCCCCCATCCGGGGCAGTACCTCAGCGGCTTTCTTGGGAAGCACAATAGGAAATTCATTGAAGAAAGGCCTGTCGAACAGAGGTTCGGCGGCAGTCTCTTTCACGAGCCGATGGTAGAGATAGTGGGCCTTCTGCGTATTCTGTTCGGCGACCTCCCGAATTCCCTGCTTTCCCAACGTTGCCAGGTAGACCGCCGTGGCCAAGGCGGCCAAGGCCTGGTTGGAGCAGATATTCGAGGTAGCCCGCTCCCGCTTGATGTGCTGTTCCCGTGCCTGGAGGGTGAGCAGAAAGGCCCGTTTTCCCTCCTGATCGAGGGACTGGCCGGCGATACGTCCGGGCATCTTGCGAAGCAGCTTTTCGGTGGCCGTGATATAGCCCACCGAGGGACCTCCGAAATAGGAGGGAAGACCCAAGGCTTGAGTATCGCCGATCGCGATATCCGCGCCCCACTCTCCCGCCGGCTTGAGCACTCCGAGGGAAAGGGGATTGGCGGACAGGATGAGAAGGGAACCGTTGTCGTGCAATTCTTGAGCCAGACCGCTCAGATCCTCTACATACCCGAGGTAGTTTGGGCTCTGGAGAATGACTCCAGCCACTCCGGGCCGAAGTTTGGCGGCCAGATCCTTAAGGTCGGTGGTTCCGTCCCTCGAGGGGATCTCCTCGAGGTGGACCGGCAGATTCGAAAAGTGGGTTCGCAGCACCTGTCGGGTAAAGGGGTGCAGCGTGCTTGAATACAGGATGGTGTCGGACCCACGGCGCACACTGTTCAAGGCCAGAACAGCCGCCTCGCTGGCGGCTGTGTGCCCGTCGTACAGAGAGGCGTTGGCCACCTCCAGGCCGGTCAGCTCGCAGATCATTGTCTGAAATTCGAAAATAGCCTGGAGAAACCCTTGAGACATTTCCGCCTGGTAAGGAGTGTAGGAGGTGTAGAACTCCGATCGGGACAGGATGTGGCTGACCACTGCAGGAATGATATGATCGTAGCTGCCACAGCCGAGAAAGGAAATATTCTGCACCCGATTTCGTTCGGCCAGGGACTGCATTCTCCGGTAGACTTCATACTCGGGAAGTCCCGCCGGTATCTGTAGAGGTTCTTTGAGGATCAACTCCCGGGGAATATCGGCAAACAGCTGATCGATGCCGTCGACGCCGATGACATCAAGCATGGCTTCGATGTCCTCATCGGTATGGGGAAGATAGGCAATCACTGAAAAACTCCCTTTAGTGGCTGTCCTTCTCCTGCTCCACGTACTTCTCGTAGCTTTGAGCGTCGAGAAGTTCGTCGAACCCGGAAGCATCGGAGAAGCGGATGGCAAAGATGAAGGCTTCGTATGGCTTCTGATTGATCAACTCGGGCGTGCTCTCCAAATCCGGATTGATCGCTTTTACCGTGCCGGCAACGGGGGTGTAGATAGCCGAAGCCGCTTTCACCGATTCGACGGTGGCTATTTCCTCCCCCTTGTCGTAGCTGTCCTCCGTGGAGGGCATCTCCACGTACACGATATCCCCCAGTTCTTCCTGGGCATAGTCGCTGATTCCGATGTAGGCCACATCCTCCTCGATCCGCACCCATTCATGGGTCTTTGCGTATTTGAGATCTTTCGGTATCTCCATTCCTTTACTCCTGCTCTATAGGATATAGGGAACCTTGGTGTTGTATCCCTTGTAAACGACAAAGGTCTCTGCAGAGCTGACCTCCTCGATCCGGTCCACCTGCCGTGTGTAGAACTCGAGCAGCCCGAAATCTTCCCGCAGCAGCACCGTCAAGATGAGGTCGTAGCGGCCGGTGACCACGTTCACCGATACCACCCCTTTCAGACGGCTGAACTCCTCCCCCTTCTTCACCAGGTTCATCGTGTTCAGCTTGATCCCCACCAGAACCACCTGGTGCCCGGGGACCTTTTCCGGATCGATCAATCCGGTGATCGACAGAACCCCCCCATAACCATCTGCTGTACCCGGGAGCGCACAGTATTTTCGGTAATCGAGAGATCGTCGGCAATCTCCTTGTAGGACTTCCGGCCGTCCTGCAGATGCTTTATGATGCCGATGTTGGTATGGTCGATCTTCATTGCCTTTATATATAGAATATGTTTAGGTTTTTGTCAATAATTCGAGAAATATTTATGATATTATAATTAATTTACTAAAATTTTGAGGTAAACAAAAATCATAGTAGCTGACTTGATGATGGACTCGTGGAGGTACTCGACATTACATTCACTCTATCGATCTGCTCGTCGTTGTTCCGGGTGATCGATAGGCAGACCTGGACGCTTGTGTCGGAAAATAACAGATCCAGCTCGCCGGTTTCGGTCTTTGCGAAGTTCACCTTCTGGCCAAGACGGATGAGCCAGAGAAATATGTGATTCTCGAAACGTTTGCCGCTGTCCGCCTGGCTCGGGCGTGCTTGCTGAGTCAGGCCATTATCCGCCAGATAGACCTTACGTCGAGCCGTCGCTCCAGCGTACTGAGTTTATTCAGTTATCCCTTGATTTCTCCCCGGCAAGGCAATAGACGCACCGGGGCGAGATGAATACAATCGCAAGGGTCATGAAGCAGGGACTCGTACAGATCTATACGGGAGATGGAAAAGGAAAGACCACCGCCGCGCTGGGTTTGGCGCTCCGAGCCGCCGGCCGGGGTCTGAAGGTATTTATTGCCCAGTTTGCCAAAGGCATGTTTTACGGCGAGTTGGAAGCTCTCAAACGATTTGAATCCCAGATCACGCTGCACCAGTACGGACGCAAGTGCTTCATCCACGATGAGCCTACAGAGGAGGACATTCGACTGGCCAGAGAGGGTTGGCGGGAAATCCAGGAGATTATGGATGGAGGCGAATACGACCTGCTGATCGTGGATGAGATCGGGATCGCCCTGCACTATCGTCTGGTCACTCTCGAGGAAGTTCGAGAACTGATCCGCCGCAAACCGGAAACAGTGGAGCTGGTGTTGACGGGGCGGAAGATCCCCGAAGAGCTCTACCCCCAGGCCGACCTGGTTACCGAGATGCTGGAGATCAAACACTACTACAATGCAGGGGTGCAGGCCCGAAAGGGAATCGAGTTTTAACACCGGCGCAGCTACCGGAAGCCGAGACGGGGAGCTGATTGTATGAACGAAAACGAACTATTTGTCTACGTTGGTACCTACACCGAGAAGATACGCTACGGCACCGGGCAGATCTTCGAAGGTAAGGGTGAGGGAATACACATTTTCAAAATGGATCCCGCCACAGGATCGTGGCGGCCCTACCGTACGGCCAAGGGGATCATGAATCCCTCCTACCTCGCCTTCCACCCCAACCGACGCTTTCTCTACGCTGTGAATGAGCTCAAAGGTTACGAGGGCGCAGCTACCGGGTCGCTCAGTTCCTTCGCAATCGACCCACATAGCGGAGAGCTATACTTCATAAACAAGGTGCCGACACATGGTACTGATCCCTGCCATGTCACCGTAGATCAAACAGGCAGACATGCCTTGGTGGCTAATTTTGCCAGCGGCAGTGTGTCTGTGCTACCGATACGGGAGGACGGAAGCCTGACAGATGCCTCCGGTGTCATCCAGCATAATGGTTCGAGCGCCGACCCTGTCCGTCAGAGCGGACCCCATGCCCACTCGGTCACCCTTGACGCTTCCAATCGCTTTGCCTACATCCCCGACTTAGGGCTGGACAAGTTGATGATCTACAGCTTCGATTCCAATCGGGGAAAACTCAAACCCCATGCCCAACCCTGGTTCGAAACCAAGCCGGGAGCCGGGCCGCGGCACTTCATGTTCCATCCCAACAACAACTTTGCCTATCTGATCAATGAACTGGATTCAACGATAGTGAGCCTGGGCTATGACAGGGAAACGGGGACTGTGGAAGAGATACAAACCGTACCTGCCCTTCCCGAGTCCTTCGGGGGACAGAGCACCTGCGCGGATATCCACGTCGATCCATCAGGAAGGTTTCTCTTCGGGTCGAACCGGGGCCACGACAGCATCGTCATCTACACCATCGACGGCAGGACCGGCAAACTGACCTACGTCGGTCATGAATCGACCCAAGGAAGGGCTCCTCGGAACTTTGTCATCGACCCCACCGGAAAGTTCCTGTTCGCGGCAAATCAGGACACCGACAACGTCGTACACTTCAGCATCGATCAACAATCCGGTCGGCTGACGCCCAGCGGTCAGATCACGAACGCTCCGACCCCGGTCTGCCTGAAGATACTGGGGTGAATGTTCTGCATCTACACCGGGATCTCCTGGCGATTCAGGTCCACAGATATCCTACTATCTGCAATCAGGTTATGGGCTTTTGTATCAAAGGTAAGCCATACTCCTTCCATTTCCTGAGCCAGGGCTGCGTAGACCGCATCATATCCGGTTAGTCCTTTGCGTACAAAATGGGGAATTCGATCGGTAATTCCAGGTGTGAGAGGATATCGAAGTACACCGGAGCGCACGATTCGGTTGACGTGCAGCGAATAGACTTCATGAGCCCGGGGATGGTGCCTGTACAGCACTGCAAGCACCTCGTAGAGAAACAGTTCCGGAAGGATGAATTGTCTTGGGCTTCGAAGCAAGAACCGTAAAACCCGATCGGCCCGATCCTGGCCGCTACCGGGGAGATACCATTTGAGCGCTACCGAAGCATCGAGAATGTAAGTCATTCCTCGTATCCGCGCAAGGTACGCAGGGTATCCACCGGATCCACGCATTCATCACCGGCCCGGGCTCTCCATCTTTCGGCCTGCCTGATAAAGGCCTCTTTCTCTTCCTCCGCCTGCTTATCGATGAAACGGTGGGTGAAATCTTCGTAGGAGATCAGAACGGCTCGGAGTTTCTTACCTTTGCTGATCATGATCGGCTCGTGATCTCTATCGAGCATATCCAGCACTTCCCCGAGCCTGTTGCGGAGGGTCAGCGCGTTGACTCTTCTCATAAAAAAACACTATACATGTCAAGTGTATATGTCAAGTGTAGAGTTTATAGTTTAAACCGGTGTAGTAGACGTTTCTGCGGCTGAAGATCATGGCTGCGCGGAGTTCAGTCTGCCAGAAGCTTCTCGAAGAAGCGGATATACTCCTCGGTGTCCCACTCTCTGGTACCGATCGTACCGGCAATGACGAAACCCTCACGATCCACGATGTAGGTCGTTGGGATGCTGCGGGCTCCGTAGGTGGCGCCGATGCGACCCGTAGTGTCGAGGAGAATATGAAAGCTCAAACCATACTCATCCACAAAACGCTGTACGCTGCTGCGGTCTTCCTGAAGGTTGACCGCTACGATTTCAAGCCCTTTTGCGTTGAGTCTCTGGTACAGCTTTTCCATGGAGGGCATCTCGAAGCGGCAGGGGCCGCACCATGTGGCCCAGAAGTTCAGGAGCACCACCTTCCCTCTGAAATCGCTCAAGCGACGTGTCGCTCCAGTCAGATCCTGAAGCTCGAAATCAACGATTTCGGTTCCCTCTTTGAAAGGCTGAAGGCCAATACTGAGGAGCTCGTCGGTGGTAACAGTGGTAGCAGAGGCTGCGAAGGTTAGCAGGGTCAGAGCTGAAAGAATGAACATTAGTGATTTTCTCATATTTAATCCCCACATCAAAAATATCAAAAACCTTGAATCAGGGCAAGTTTTTTTCAGTAAAAAGCGGCGGCGGACTTGACACTTTATCCGATGTATTTAAGAATAGTTATCGTTACTAAAATCAGGAGAGGTCAATTATTTTGAGAAAAACGGAACAAAGGACCGTGATTCTGGAAGAACTCCGTATCTGCAGGAATCATCCCGGCGCCGATGAGGTATACCTGCGGGTCAAGGAGAGGCTCCCTCGAATCAGCCTTGGAACCGTGTATCGCAACCTGGAACTCATGGTATCCCAGGGAATCATTCGACGTCTCAACTCGAGTTCGGGACAGATGCGTTTTGATCCTGTAGTCGAAGCGCACTACCATTTTCATTGCAACCACTGCGGAAAGATAGAGGATATCCCCTTCACCGTCGAGCTCCCCGAGCTGGATTCGAGTCATCCATGGGTGCGGGAACGGAAGATTCAAGGAGTGCGTCCGGATTTTTTTGGCCTGTGCCCCGAATGTGCCGACTACGCCAAGACAGACTAAACGGTGAAAGCGGGCGTGTTACGCCCTAGATAAAATATTTTTCTAAAGGAGAGCCATAATGCAATCACTCAAGGGCACTCAGACAGAGAAGAATCTGATCACTGCCTTCGCCGGCGAGTCCCAGGCTCGAAACAGGTATACCTACTTCGCCAGTCAGGCCCGCAAGGAAGGCCTCGTTCAGATTTCGATGATCTTCGAGGAAACAGCAAATCAGGAGAAAGAGCACGCCAAGCGTTTCTTCAAGTTCCTCGAGGGCGGAGATGTTGAGGTAGCAGCAGCCTTTCCCGCCGGCGTCGTCGGCAGCACCGGAGAGAATCTCAAGGCAGCCGCTGGTGGAGAAAATCACGAGTGGACCACGATGTACCCCGGATTCGCCAAGGTCGCTAGGGAAGAAGGGTTTGACGCCGTGGCCCTGGTCTTCGAGGCCATTTCCGTAGCCGAGAAACAGCATGAGAAGCGCTACAACGACCTGAGAGCCAATGTAGAGGGCGGAAAGGTCTTCAAGAAGGACAAGAAGGTGGTCTGGCGCTGCATCAACTGCGGATACCTGTACGAAGGTGAAGAAGCGCCCAAGTCCTGTCCCGCCTGCGCTCACCCTCAGGCTTACTACGAGCTGCTGGCAGAGAACTGGTAGAAGCTACCTCGCAAGAGGCAAAAAAAGACTCCCCGGGGCTCTCCCTACATAGCATGCACGGGCCCCAGGGAGTCTTGATTATCCCGTCATTACAATGTTCACGAATCCAAGCCGAGCTTCTGCAGCTTCGGCCTGATTACGAATGTACAGTATCCGGCATAGGGATTATTCTCGTAGTAGTCCTGATGATACTTCTCCGCCTCGTAGAAGGCGCTCAGGGGCACGATCTCAGTCACGATTGGATCATCGAAGTACGCAGCTGCTTTGGCCTTTGACCGCTCTGCAGCCTGAGCTTGCGCTTCGCCGTTGTAGAGAATGATCGAACGGTACTGGGTTCCAACATCCGCGCCTTGGCGGTTAAGAGTGGTCGGATCGTGAACCTTCCAAAATAGATCGAGAATATCCTCGTAGCTGATTACTTCAGGATCAAAATGGATCTGCACAACCTCGGCTTGGCCCGTGGTCCCGGCACAGACCTCCTCGTAGGTCGGATTGGCCTTTTGTCCTCCGGCGTACCCGGATACCACAGACTGTACTCCATCGATACGTTCATACACCGCCTCGACACACCAGAAACAACCGCCGCCCAGAGTGGCCACCTCTGTGCTGTTGGTACTCCCTGCACTCATAGAATTCCCTCCACCCGCAAGGTTCTCAGGAACCGGGCTAAGTCCGCTCAGGGAAATGATCATTCCCGCAAGTAAAAGAACCAAAACTACGGAACAAACAATAAGTCGCTTCATATTCTCAAACTCCGGGTTGATTTGTAGTATCAAGATAAAGATTATTATTGATTTAGTAAACAATAATGCGGGTCTTATTGATTGGCTCCTCATTTCTCGACTCAAATCTACTCAAACGTGATACACTGGCCGGGAACATGGATTCCGCCACGGAAGCCGAGACACCTCCTCGAGCACCCAACTGCCTGCAGTGCAGATACTTCCACGTATCCTGGGATCCCCGGTTTCCCCGATCCTGCTCGGTGTTCGGCATCAAGAGCAGGAAGCTGCCAAGCCATGCAGTTTATGAAGCAACGGGCCGACACTGTCCCGCCTTTCAAAAATCTCCGAAGATCAAAACGTAATACTTGTTCCCATACCTGCTGAGCTGATAGAATCAGGAAGTCAAAATCTCTCGTTACTACCAAATGAAACATGGTGTTGGTATGCTAAAGATCCTGGCCAGTGCGGATTATCATCTGGGAATGAAGTTCGCCGGCTACCCGGACGTTCAGGAAGAGCTGGCCGAGGCCCGCTTTCTCACCCTCGAGAGGCTCATCGCAACGGCTAATGAACAGGGATGTGCCCTGTTCCTGATCGCCGGTGACCTGTTCGACAGGGTGACCGTCTCTGCTCGAGACGTAAAACGCACCGCAGGCATGCTGAGCCGCTTCCAGGGGCAGCTGGTGGCGGTTCTGCCGGGAAATCACGATTTTTATACCGGGATCTCCAACACTCTGTGGTCCCGTTTCAGCGAGGAAGCGGGAGATCGTATCCTGCTTCTGAGCAAACCTAAAGTTTACAATCTCGATCACTACGATCTGAATATTCATCTGTACGCCGGTCCGTGCGATTCCAAACACAGCCAGAGCAACGCCATATCATGGCTGAGGGAACAGAACACGAGTTCGGATTCCGTACAAGCCGAGGATGTGCTACACATCGGTGCGGCTCATGGAAGCATCGAGGGGATTTCCCCGGATGCTCAAGGGTTGTACTTCCCGATGAAACGGGGCGAGCTCGACGATGCCCCCGTCGACCTGTGGATCATCGGGCACACCCACCGGCAGCATCCATCTGAAGGGGACGCTGTCGATACCGGCGGATCGGCGTCCCCTTTGGTGTTGATACCGGGAACTCCCGAGGCAGATGGATTTGACTGCCGTCACGGCGGAACAGCCTGGATGATCGAAGTGGATGAGAAAAGACAGATCCGCATCGAGTCCCTGTCCACGGGCACCTACCGCTTCGTTCAAGAAGAGCACAACCTCGAAAGTGCCGATGATGTACAGCGCCTCGAAAAAAGGCTTGGGGCCGAAGAAATGGAGAGGACCCTCCTGCGCCTGAAGCTAAGCGGCCGTATTAGTGGCGGGCAGCTTGTCGAGCTTCGTCAGGTCCTCAGAGAGGCTGAAAAACCCATATTTTTCCTCCAGATCGACGACAGTCTGCTCCTGGAAAGAATCAGTGAACAAACCGTGGAAGAGGAGTTCACTGAAGGGTCTTTCCCCTATCGTTTACTGAAAAACCTGATTGCAGTGGAGGATTTCGAGGCTCTACAGACCGCCTACGCCCTGCTGCAGGAGCAAAAGCGTTGATTCTCGAAACTCTCCAGGTCGTTTCTTTCGGCGCTCTCGTTTCGTTGAAGCTCGAGCTCGAACCAGGGGCGAATGTGATTCTCGGTCCCAACGAGGCGGGGAAATCGACCCTGTTCAAAGCGCTGCAACATTTACTATTGACCTCTGTAAACTTGAACAAGCGGAACTTCCAGGAGGTGATCCAGCCTCTGCTCCCCGTCGGCGGCGGCGACACAGTTTCGGCCTCCATACGGTTTCGGGTGGAGGACCGACCCTACCACCTTGAAAAAAGCTGGGGGGCGAGTTCCGCAGTAGAGCTTCGTTTACCCGACGGTGCTAGAATTACAGAGGAAGAGGCTGTCGATGCACGACTCCGAGATCTTCTTCCGGTCAGTCCGGGTACGCTTCGCACCGTGTTGTTGACTTTTCAGTCGGGCCTTTCGACCACGATGGAGGAACTAAAGGAGAACAAGGAGACGGTATACAGCCTCTCCGACTTGCTTCATCGCAGCGTGCTGGAGACCGACGGTATTTCCGTGGGACGATTCCGGGAGCTCCTCGATCAGCGTTGCAGCCAGTATCTGAAGCACTGGGACCTGGAACCTCAGAGCCCTGAGAGGAAACGGGGTGCGGATACCCGTTGGTCGCGGGAGCGCGGTACGGTTCTCGAAGCATACTACACCCTCGAAGATTCGGAGAAACACTATGAAGAGGTGAAGGAAACAGAGGTTGTTTTCGGTAAATTGACAGAACAGTTGGAGGCCTGCACGCGGGAGCTGGCCGAGAAGGAAGGAAATCTCAAGGGTATTGAAAAAGCTGCAAAAGACGCAGAGGAACGGAGGGTACTGGAGGTCAAGCTGGAGAACACGGAACTGTCTCTCAAAGACGTTCAGAGCGACTACCAGAGTTGGACCAAAGGCCTGCTTCGCCGTGAAGGCTTGGAAAAGGAGCTTCCGGAGCTGCAGCAATCGGTACAGGCTCTTGAGCCCGAAAAGGATCGAGTTCAGGCATACCAACAGAAACAAGGCCTGATCGAGCGTTTTAAGCGAATCCGGGCTAAAAGGGAGCAGTGGCAGCAGGCGGAAGCCAGGTTGAGCGAACTTCTCCCCCTGTCCCGATCCCAGCTGGAACAACTTCAACACAGCGCCTCGGAAATCGAAAGACTCAAGGCTTCTCTGAAAGCGGGAAACCTTTCACTGACCTTTCGCGCCCACAAGGCGATCGACCTTGTGACGGGAAAAGACATGGAACCGCCTGCTGAACAGCATCTTGCCAAGGATAAGCCTCTGACGATCGAGGCCGCAGGGAAAATTGAGATGCATCACCGGGAATGGAGTCTTGAAGTCTATTCCGGGAAAGGAGAGTTCAAGGAGATAGCGGACCAATACGATCAAGCTCAGTCCCGCCTGCAGCAGCTCCTGGATGAACTAAAGGTCTCCTCGATCCAGGAAGCCGAGACAGCGAGCCAGAGCTACGAAGCCCAGCGAAGCGACACACAGACTGTTCGCACCGTATACGAACAGGAGTTGGGCAGCGACTCCTTCGAGGCTTTGGAAGAGACCTATCACAACAGCTCAGAGCTACCTCCTTCCCGGGAGCTGAGCCAGGTCATAGAAGAACTTGTCCGGAAGCAGAGCCGGGCTCAGGATATCCAGACCGAGTTGGAGAACATCCAAAAAAAATTCGACACAATGAGCACCCGGTACGGCGACAAGGAAACACTGTTTGCTCGGATCGTGGAACTGGCTGGAGCTGGCAAAGAACTGAACGAAAAACTATCCCGCCTCGATCCTCTTCCGAAAGGCTACACCGATGCACGTTCCCTCATCGACTACTACAACGGGCTGAAAGAGGATGTAGAAACCTCGAGGCGGGAGAAGATACGTCTGGAAAGCGATTGCCGCAACGCCGAAAACTCACTCCCCGACGAGTCGAGCGAAGAGGCAAAACGCCGGCGGGATGGAGCAAGAGAACAATTTCATCGACAGGTCCAGAAAGCGGAAATCCTGGTGCGTGTTAAAGAAGCCGTCGGAGGCCTGCTCGAGGAGCTGGATGAAGGAGTATACGAGCCCTTCACCGCCCTCGTTTCTCAGTATCTTGCGACCTTGACCAACAACAGATACCGAAACGTACCTTCCAGCACATCCCTGCCCGGAGCAGTGGTCCGAAGGGACGGCCGCAATCTTCCCTACGATTTGCTGTCGGCAGGCACGAAGGATATTTTCGCCCTGGCCATGCGTTTGGCCATGGCGGAGTTCTTTCTCGGCGGCACGGAAGGATTTCTCGTCCTCGACGATCCTCTTGTGGACCTGGATCCGGATCGGCAGCGGCGAGCCGCCGCGTTACTGACGGAGTTCTCCAAGAAACAGCAGCTGGTGATCTTTACCTGCCACCCTACTCATGCCCAACTACTGGCAGGCGCTCATCGAGTAGAGATCGGAACGTCTTAGAGATCTATCCTCGCAGGTGATAATCGTAGGCCAGTTTCATACCGATTCCGGGATTGCCTTCGAGGTAGTCTAGGAGATCGTTTCGCTCAACTGCGAACACCGATAGGGGTCCCTTGTATCGGACGGTAAACTCAGCCATCTCGTCTTCGTGGATCCTGTTAATGGCACCGATACAGTCTCCCCTTCCCAGGGCAGCAACGACCCGGTTTCCCTTGCTGACCTCCACCTCCCCTTCCCGGATGATGAAGAATTGTTCTAAAGACTTTCCCTCTTTGATCAGCACTCCCGGTTTTTCGAACTCCTTCGGCACCAGGATCGACTCCAACCAGGTTTTCTGGTAGGTAGTCAGCCTCTGCAGATACGGGCTGCCCTCCATGATGTTCCAGGTTTCGATGCTGCGGTTGGCTATCAAGCGACGAAGGGTTTTCTCGAATTCCGTTCCGTAGATGAAGCTCAAGAATTTGTCTTTTTCAATGGCATACAGCAGTACATCCGTCTCGACCACAACATCTACTGTGCGAGGGACCT
>Ga0114925_10000287_pt1 | contig 21198 bp, 19 predicted proteins | sample SumtaG_2_FD_87287 | JGI IMG/M metagenome (GOLD analysis project Ga0114925, IMG submission 87287) | Deep subsurface microbial communities from Indian Ocean to uncover new lineages of life (NeLLi) - Sumatra_00607 metaG | ecosystem: Environmental > Aquatic > Marine > Oceanic > Sediment | place... | reverse complement strand
GCAGTTCTTGCATCTCTGCTATTGATTGACCTTATAACAACATCATATTGCCCTTTTGGATTAGTACCCAGCTCAAAAAATACTCTTGTATATCTTTTTATTTGAGATGCTTTTTTCGTGAGTTCATCATAATCCCATTCTCCTTTTTCACAGAGAGGAAGGTCATAAGTCCTTTTTCCATTCACTAAACCAGTAACTTTTTTATTAAGAATATCCTCACTGATCGCAGCGAATACTTGAAATGGTTCTTGTTCACCATCATCGTTTATAATCATTAATTTTCCAAGTTTCTCTTTATAATAATCTTCTACTGTTGATTCAACTATATCGTGCACTTTTTTCTCAAAGATTAAATTTTCCATTGTAACAGGACCTACAATTCTTGCAGCTAAAGCTGGTCCTGGAAAGGCTTTCCTATACACCAACTCTTGAGGCATTTTTAAATATTCAAGTATTTTACGTACTTCATGCTTTATCAAGCTGGCTACTGGTTGAATGGTTGCCTCTACATCATATTCAATATCAACATTATGCTGGCTTTTCACAAAACCTTCACTATGTTTTTGCATAAGCTCGTTTTCTTCTTCAAGGCTCATCGTTTCTTTTATATCTGTTATTTTTACCCCAAAACTTTCTTCAATATCTGGAAGTATTGTACCATCTGCGAGCAAATCGCATTTCTCTTCAGATATAACTCTACTTATTGTGTCTGAATAAGCTTTTTTGAAAAGCTTCCTTTTCCCTTCAGCATCACCCTCACCTATTATTTGAGGGAGAAAGCTTTCTCGAATGTCTAAGACAATGACATCCGGAAAAAATTTTTTAATATATTCGCGTTCTTCTACGCCTCTAATAATTCTCATTAGTCCATGATCAATAAAAACTGGAATAGTATTAATCTTAGCTTCCTTAAGTAAGAGATAAGTGGCAGAGCTGTCTATTCCTCCCGATAAGGCACAAAAAACCTTCTTATTTCTTGCAAATTTCTGTAAGAATTGAACTGCTGCCTTAACAAATTCTTTAGGTTCGCGTGGAGGATCTATTAATCTATGATTTAACATAAAATAAATTAATATCCATCTTAAAATAAGTGCTTTTATTAAATGGTTAAGATTGAATTGCTATTAACCAACGTGTTTCATCCAAGTTATTTTGTCTAGCAGATTTAGCATAATCATCAGTTGATCGTATACTTCCGTTCTATAATCCTCTTCTATTTTAAAAAATATGAATGAATCTACTTTTTTCTCCATTTCCTTAGTGATATCAAACTCTTCTATCAATTTTGACCAATTAACATTCTCAGAAACTCTGACTCCTACTAAAACAATAGCATTCTCCTGTGAATTTTCTGTTATTTTTTTTAGAAGGTCTCTCCACTTTGAATCAATTTGCTCTTTTGTTCGAGCATCAAAAATACAAAAAATACCATCAGAATTGGATATATCAAAATTATCATAAAGGAAATTCTTTAAAAGTAAGCCATTTTCATAATTTAAGATTACTTCATCCTTTTCATCTTTTATTTTCATACCTTTTCCTAATTCGTGTATATCCGTTAAAATTTGTAAGCCAGGACTCCAATATGAATTTTCAGAAATGAAGGTTATCTCAAGGTTCTTCTTTAAATCTAAAATAGAGCTAATTTCATTATATAATTTTTTTGATAGCTCAGACTCTTCTTGATCTTTGCTTTTCATAATATAATGGTATGTGATTAAACCAAAGGCATCCTCAACATTTTCACCATTTTTAGCACTCGTTTCAATATATGATATACTAGATGTTCCCATAGCAGATAATTCATTTGCCATCTCTACACCATCTTTATAATCCACTACTCTTTTATCTGTTAAATCAGATTTGTTGCCAACAAGAACTATTGGTAAATCTATATTCCCGACAAACTCTTCTAATTCTGCATACCACACTCTGATATTGTCATACGTATCGCGTCGTGTTAAATCAAAAACGATAAAAGCTGCTTGAGCACCTATATAATATGTTTTCCTGAACCGCTTGAAGTACTGCTGGGCTCCAACGTCCCACAAAGTAAGCTTCACATCGTTTCCGAAGAATTCCATTGAGTGGGTCATTATATTTAATCCTATTGTTGTTCTGTAATCGTCTGAGAAAGAATTATCAACAAATCTTCTTACTAATGCGGTCTTTCCAACTTCATGTTCACCAATTATGATGAATTTAAAACGATAAACCCCTCCTGTATCTAATTTCAACTCATAAATTTGGTGTTTTAGACGTTCTGATGAGTCTGTTCTGTATTCGAAAATGGGCAAGGAAGTTTGAACTTTATCTCCTTCTTTATATGTAAGAATTTGAGCAGTTTTTTCAGCAAGTAAATAGGCATACGGCGCAATTTTATCAACTGAAGCCATTGAGTTTAGGACAATACTTAACGTTGATTCTTCACTTATAGAAACAAAAAGTAGACGATGATCTTGAGTATCGAAAGAAGCAGTTCCAAATTTTTTAAACGCAAATTCGTTTCTTATCACTTCTAAAACTGGATTAACAACTGCAGTTAATACTGAAACGATTTCCATGTTAATTTCCTCTCTTTTATCCCCGGCTATGATTAATCCATCTTTATCAGAAACAATTAGGGCTTCAATTTCAATATTTTTCATTAAAAAATCATCAAACAAATCTGTAAAAAGTTTATTTTTACTTTCCATCTATTTTTCCGCCTTCACTATGAATTTTAAGATCAAAATAATTTGATAAAATAATACAATAGTTAATTTTTGTTTCTTAATAATTATATTTTTTCATAGAAAATTGAATTAGTTAAAATTATACGAGAAAATTAAATTCATGATAATTTTTTATTCGCTAGAATTTTAGCTTCCTCTTCTGCTCGCCGACGAAACACTGCCATATCAACTATTTTCTTGTTGATCCGTGCCTCCTCAGCAGCTAATGCTAATAAATGACTTTCAAGACAGTTTTCTACAGTAGTCAAGCTTTTAACGTCTGGATCATCATTTTTTACAGCGTTCGCAAAATCTAAGAGGAGTAATTCATCTCCACCTCCATGGTGTAATCCATTAAATCGGAAACGTTCCTTAATTACTTTTGGCGGATTAAATGTTCTTAATTCTAACCGACCTGACCAATCTTTCGACATAATTTCTCCTTGAGTTCCTCTGAGATCACAAGTTCTCTCCCATATTTCACTAAATGCTGAAAGAGAGAATGAGCACGTTACCCCATTTTCATATTCAATGCTAGTTGATTGATGATCGGTAACACCATTATCGCTTCTAAAAACACACTTTCCATGAGGAGTCTCTCGTAAAATCTTTAATATATTAGGTTTGCTAATATCTCGAGCGATAATTGAGGCAAATGTTCGAAAACGTGGCTCTTTAATAACATCAATAATGGATCCGAGAGTTTGGTTGCGAAGTAATGAAATTGGAATTTTAGGACGACCTGGTTTATAATATAGCTTTACAGCATCAAAGAGGCATTCATTTTGAATTGGGCAACCATCAATACAGCGTTCGGGTGCTCCAGATGGGGCATTTTTTTTATTAAAGAATAATAAATCACCAAATGATGATACTTTTGACGCTCGCGATGATTCTATAAACCATGTAATAAGGTCTGTATCGTGAATGCCCTTAGCAATCATGAATGAGTTTCCTTCTTCCATACGACTATGTATGCCACGTACATAGCTTACAACATAATGCCACCAACCGATATTTTCAACACAAGAGACATCCATCAATTGTCCGATCGTACCAAGTTCTAATAATTCTTTAACTTTCAAATATATTGAGTTGTAGCGATTCTCAAAAGCAATTGCAAGTTTTCTACCATATTTTTTAGCTGCTTGTGTTAAATGCACACATTCTCCAGGAGTATGGGCCATTGGCTTTTCAAGAAGGACATCATAGCCAGCTTTAAGTGCAGCAATTGTGGATTCATGATGTAACCGACATGGTAATGCATTAATGATAGCATCTGCTAGTTTGGGTTTTTCAAGCAAGTCTTTCCAATCTCTAAAGGCATTTTCTTTTGAAATCTTAAATTTTTCGATAAATTTAGCTCTTCGATAGGGATCTGCCTCAGCAACAGCCCAGTAACGAATTTTTTTATGATTTTTTTTAAAAAAATAGCCTAAATCAAGCTCTCCACGCGTACCCGCTCCGAATAAAGCAAATTTAACTGGTGTCTTTTTTCCCATTCTTTACTCCTAAAATAATTTCTAAATATCTTCAAATATAGTAATATTATATAGTAATATAATAATTTTATATTAAAAAAATAAAATAAAATAAAGGAGTATAAAAATGGAAGAATTAAAAAAAATGTTAGAATCACTTGAAGGGGCAGATACCTCTAAAATAATTGAAGATATACCAAAAATTATGGATAAAATTAAAGAAATAGGGTTTGTTAAAGTAGTAGAAGATGAAGAACTTAAAGATTTCATGCCTGAGTTAAGAGATCAAATGGCTAATATTGATGCAGAAGAGCTTGTCCCGTTGGCTAAAGTTGTATTGCCTGCTTTCTTTGAAGGTATGACAGAACTTGTGGAAAATTCTGAAGAAGCCAAAGAAGAAATTGAAGATATGGAAGATATGAGACTTCAAATGTCAGTTCCAACCCTAGATGTCCATATGTTCATGATAATCGAGGGCGGAAAATTCAAAGGTGGGGCTGGTAAGATTGATAATCCTGAATTAAAAATAACTATGGATAAAGGGACCTTTCTCAATTTGATGAAAGGTGAAGGTGATTTAGTCAGTGCGTACATGAGTGGTGGGATGAGCATGGAAGGTCCATTAAATAAAGCGATGCAATTACAGTCGCTATTCGAAGTTATAGCTGATGAATATGATATGGATATTGGAATAATGTAATTTTCTTATTATAATCTTCAATTCTCAGTTTACTTTATACAATCTTAATATTTTTTTTCTCTTTTAACCATTCTATTTTTTTATCGGAGAATTTATTTAAACTGTGGTAGATAGCTTTTTTGTAATTCGTATATTTCATTATAAATAATTTCTGCCATTTCAAAACTTCCACAGTTGACATCAATCGCTAGACAAGCAATCGCAAGATCTTTAGATTCTTTTAATACTGCTTCGACACATAAATCCTGTATCGAAGCTTCAATTCGTAATATAGCTGCGATATCTTTTGGAATATTTCCGAGTTTTACACCTTGAATTCCATTACTATTTACAGTTGCTGAACACTCAATAACAAGATCTTGAGGAAGATTCTCAATTATTCCTTCATTGGGGATATTGACTGCCATCTCATATGAATTGCTGTTTTCAATGATAGCTTCGATTATTAATATCCCTCGTTCTCCAGATTGAGCCTTTTGGAACATTCCTTTCTTAGGATACCGCGCTTTCTTGAGCCTATTATGATAACGGGTGAACATATCATTTATAGCTTTATTCCCTGAATCCATTCTATCAAGCCAGTTCAAAATGTCTTCGATCCTAGTATATTGGGATCCTATTTGAAGATATTCGCAGACATGATTATCTCCAGCATAGCAGAAATAACCAAGTCTTTTATAGAGTTCAAATGTCAAATCGGCAAATTCAAATCTATCCCATTTATTTTTAAAGTAATCTATACATTTTCTATTAAACTCTGGCATTAGATTCTTGTCTGTGGACCTCTCTTCTAACCCCAATAAAAATGCAAAATGGTTTAACCCCCCTGTAATTACTTTCATATTTTTTAATGTTTTATTTAACATTTTAGATAAATGATAGCGGGTTAAGAGTCCAATTTGATGACATAATCCAACGAACTTTAATTCTGGAACCGCTCTTTTAAGGGCAAGACAAATTCTTGCAATAGGATTAGAATAAACTACTAAAAATGCATCAGGACAAATTCTCATAATATCTTGAGCTATCCTTACATGCTCTGGGATCTGGCGTGCTGAGTGAAAAAAACCTCCAGGGCCACCATTTTCAGCCATCATTTCTGTGGAGCCATGTTTCCTAGGAATAGAATTGTCCTGTCTTCGCAAGGGAAATCGTTCGCCATTTTCAATAGCACATATTATAAAATCAGCATCTTTAAGAGCGTTTTTTCTGTCGAGTGTCTTTTCTATATTGAAAATATTTCCCCCAATTTCATTTTCTTTTATTACTATATCATAAACCCTATCTAATTTTTCTTCATTAATATCATGAAGAACAATAGTAGAATCCGGTAAAACTTTACTTGAATATAAATCCATTAATGTTGCTGGCCCAAAAGCTGCGCTGCCTGCGCCTATTAACACAATCCTTTTATTAATCGTCATTTTTCTTATTTGAAATATGATAAAAACTCTGATTGTAATTCGCTCATTTCATTGAATAGTGCTTCGGCCTTCTCGAAGTTGCCTAAATTAGGATCAATAGCAAGAGCAGTAATTGCGAGTTCTTTTGATTTCTTAAGGATAGCTTCTACACAAACATCTTGGACTGAGGCCTCGATTCGAAGCAAAGCTGCGATATTCTTTGGAATTTTACCTAATTTTACTCCATGTACACCGTCTTTATTAACAGTTACGGGCACTTCAACAACTAGATCCTTGGGTAAATTCTCAATAATACCGTCATTTGGTATATTCACCGCAGTTTCATATGAATTTTTATCTTCGATTATTCCTTCTATTATAGGAATGGCTCTTTCCTCAGTTGGATTCTGCGGTAGCATTCCCTTTCGGAGATATCTTCCTTTTTGCAATCTTTTATGGAATCTGGTAACTCTGTCATAAATTGCCTTCCCACCTTGGTCTGCACGGTTTATCCAGTCGATCATATCTTGTGTTTTAGTGAATTCTTCGCCAAATTGAAGATATTCTCCGAGGTGATTATCGCCCGCATATGGAAAAACTCCAAAGCGTTTATATACCTCAAATGTTAGCGTTGAAAATTCAAATCGATCATCACGTTTTTTAAAATAATCCATTGCTTTCGTATGGAATTCTGACATTAAATCTTTTCCTGTCTTTAAATCCTTTAAACCCAATAAAAATCCAAAATGATTAAGCCCCCCTACTGACATTCTCAGCTCTTTTAACTTTTCCTTATGTATTTTTCCCCATTCATTAATACTCAATCCTGACTTTGCTCTATCTTGTAATCTTTCATCAAACATTATTGGAAGATGCTTGTTCATAAATCCAATCTGATGGCATAAACCAATAAATTTTAAGTTTAAAATGCTTCTTTTAATGGCTAAGCAGACTCTCGACATTGGATTTGAGAAATTTATAAAGAAAGCATTTGGACAGATCTTTTCTGCGTCCTTAACGATTTCAATTATGGGTGGAATTATACGAAACGCATGAAATGATCCGCCAGGACCCCCACATTCACCTAAAATCTGTGTAGATCCATATTTTCTTGGAATCTCATAATCTTGCATCCATAATTTAAATCTATCTCCAACCTCGATGGAGCTTACGATAAAATCTGCATCCTTAAAGGCTTCAGCTCGATTTGTTGTCCGTTCAATATTGAATTTATTGCCTACCCTTTGATTTTCTGCAATAACTAATTCATGGATTATTTCTAATTTCTCTTTATCAATATCGTGAAGAACTACTGTAGAGCTTGTTAATACATCACTAAAATAAAGATCTGTGAGCATAGCGGGTCCAAAACTTGTGCTTCCAGCACCTACTAAAACAATTTTTTTATCCATAATTCTCGAATCTCTTTTATATTTTAGAGCTTATATTGTAATAATTAAAATTTTATATTTATTTAAAGAATTATTAAATTATCAAGATTTTTAATTCTACACATATAGTAGAATTGAGATAAAAATCATGCTATTTCAAGACCCTGCCGAAATTGGTAAAGAATTTCTTTTTATTAATATTACTATAGGTACTATCAACCTAGCTCTTGACATAATTATTGTATTTTATGTAATTAATCAGCTTTACATTAAAAAGGAATCGCGAGAAAAAAAACTGGAGAAAAAACAATATATTAATTTAACCACATGGGGATTATTTTTTCTTTTAATAACAATAGCGAATATAATTCTTCTTATACGCGCATTAAATGAACTTAATAATCCCCTTCCATCAGAAACATATAATGTAATTGAAAAAACCGCAATTTTATTGATATATTCCGCTTTTTTCACAAAAATCTTATACTTAGAGTATACCTTGAACGATTTAAAGTTATATAAAGGTTATTACTTTTCAATTGCGTTTTCGATTGTGATGATTTTTATATTTTTGTTAGACCTTGAAAGTATAAAAGAACCGGGAGTACTTCAATATATTTTTTTAGCTTTACTAGTATTTGGCTATTCTATTATTCCAATTCTTTATTTATATTTAGCAATTAAGACAGTTGGTCAGAGTAGAAAAGATTCTTTTAAAGTATGTGTTGGGAGTATAATGTTTGCGCTTGGGTCTATGGCCGGACCCGCTAATTTATATGGTTATTATGGATTTTATGATATCATAGATTTATTAATAAGGTATTCTATGATTACTGGTCCACTTTGTGTAATTTTGGCTACAATCATTATCTTTGATAGTTTCCGGAGCAAAAAAGAAAATACTTGAATTATTTTTTAGTCTATGTCTTTTTTAGATAATTTCTTATTCCGAAAATAGCGAAAAGTACCAATAGAGGCAAGAACAACAAGAATGCGCCAAGACTTTGTAAAATACTCACTTGGGTCCCAAAAAGTTCAGTTTCTGCGAGAGTGAATATAGCAAACTCATAAGCCGCCTTACTGAATATTAGCCACACAATAATGGCTTCAGATTTGACAATTTTTAATTTCTCTTCAATCCAATCTGCTTTATCTCCTAATAACCCAGACATTGTAAATATCATTATAAATAAATCCACAGAAAAACTAATGATTGTTATAATCGCTCCTGCTGTTTCATCACCACCTCCAGTAGTCTGAAAAATATCAATCAACATAGTCATTGCGTAAATTGAAGTTATAAGGAAGAAGATTCCTAACCAAGCATTAAACTTACCGAAAAATGCAATGATTATTGTAAGAATCGCAAAACCTATATAAATATAAATAAGCAAGTATGGAAGCGATTCGACTATATAAGAAAGATATTTATCGGAAATCTCAGATGACATATTCCCTGTGCCTCCTCCTAAACTAATAACAAAATAAACGCTGGCAATAGCAATTAATAGCCCTCCTAAGAATAAAAATAGTCTTAAAATAAATCTCAAGTTCTTTTTAGGAGATTTCCTGATTTTATCATCCAATTTAACACCTTTTTCATAGCACGAAAGCATTATAAATACTGAAGTAAGGAAAACATAAGAGAAAATTGAAATGACAAAAAGAAAATATGCTGCTTCGGTAAGAAAATATACACCAAAATAGATTGATACAAGAACTAATAAAGCAATCAAGATTAAAATTTTAATAAGAGTAACTTTTGAGGGATCTATGAGATCGGCTCGAAATATTAAGGCTGCTAAAAATAAAGCCAAGCATAAAATCAGAAGTGGATAAAAAATTAAAACTCCATTAATTACAATTAAAGTGTTTGGTATTTGAATCGCAATGCCGTATTGAATAAAGATAAAACCGACAACAAACCAAATAATCAGTATTAAAAAAATTCTATATTTCTTATTTGTTAAAAATTTAAGATCCTTTAATCCCATAGTAATTTAACTATTGTTGAAACCTTTTTAAAAATTTCTTAAAGGATTAACGATTTAAATTATGGGTGGAATTATTCTCATTGCATGAAGACTTTCTCCAGGTCCGCCACACTCACCCAAAATTTGAGTGGACCCATGTTTTTTTGGAATTTCATAATCTTGCATCCATAATTTAAACCGATCCCCTACTTCTATTGAGCTTACTATGAAATCAGTGTCTTTAAATGCTTCTGCTCTATTGGTGATATGCTCAATTGTATATTTATTATTTAATAATTTATTTTCTTCAAGCACTATTTCATAGATAATTTCAAGCTTTTCCTTATCAATATCGTGTAAAACTAAAGTTGAGCCGCCTAAAACTTTGCTTAAAGCGATGTCTGTAAGCATTGCGGGACCAAATGAAGTCGGGCCCGCACCAACCAGTACGATTTTTTTATCCATAATAATCACATTTTTATTATTTTAAAGACTAAGAACTAATATATTTAGAAAAAGCTTTATTTTGTTTAAAGACTTTTTATGATTTAAATAATCCAATTGTTAATAATACACGAGAGTATCTACTATGTTATTTGAAGAAATTCCCCCGATCCCAGATTATTTGTATAATATAAATTTTATTTTAGGAATCACTCAGATATCCCTTAATTTATTTATTTTTTTATATATAGTAATCCATTTATACGCTAAAGATCAATTTAAGGAAATAAAAATTGAAAAAAGACACAGAACTAATCTCGCTACCTGGGCTCTGTTTTTTCTATTAATTTTTATCCAGAATTCTCTTCTACTTATCAATCAATTTTTTATTGCTAAACAAAATATTTCAACTGAGCTTGACCCTACTATTGAAAGAATAGCAGTCCTTTTGATATATTCTGCCTTCTTTGTTAAAATCTTGTATATCGAACGGGTGATTAATGATTTGAAGTTCTATAAAGGATATTTTTTCTCAATTGCGTTCTTGGGGGTAATGATTATCATAGGCTTATATCTGGAAGCAATTAAGGAAATTGGACCTATACAATATTTTTTCATAGCATTGTTAATTTTTAGCTATTCCATAATTCCTATGTTGTATTTGTATTTATCTATTAAAACGGTGGGGGAGAGTAGGAAAAATGCCTTGAAAGTTAGTACTGGAGCTACGATGTTTGGGATCGGTGCGTTGTTAGGCCCCTTAAATTTAAAAGGATACTATGGGATTTCAGATGAATTGGATGTTTTAATAAATCATACGTTGATTATTGGACCATTTATCGCTATTATCGCAGTAATTATAATTTTTGATAGCTTTAGAAAGATAAAGGGTTAATAGTTTTGGTGAATTTAAATTTCATTAAATGAAGAAATTGAGAAAATATTACTCGATGCTGGGGCTATTAAAGTTGGATTTGTCAATCTCGAATCCATGGCTGGCGGACCTCCAAGTGCAGATATTACTTACTCGATGCCAGACGCCCAATCGGCCATTAGCATTGCCGCTCCACTAAATAAAGATAAAATCAGGGCGTTTTTAAGAAAAGATCTACCTAATGGTCGAATAGAGCATGAAGTTGACAATATTAAAACCTATTTAAAAATCTATAAGATCGCCCATGAGGCTGCTAAATTTCTTAAAAAGGAAGGATATAAGGCAAGGGTATTATTTCCTAATTTTAGATACCGCAAAGGTCTTAAATTCTGGCAGGTTCGGAGTTTTCCCCCATTATCTCTTAGATATATAGCAGTTCGTTCAGGAGTTGGATCTTATGGGTGGTCTGGAAATGTAGGAATAAAAGGATATGGAGCGCCGATAATTTTAGGCGGATTAGTAACCAATGCTAAACTCGACCCAACACCCCCAATACCTCCCGAAGAGACCTTTTGTAATAAGTGTAAATTATGTGAAAAAGTCTGTCCACTTCGAATGTTTGGCGGGCAAGACCAAGAGGAGTATGTTAAATTAGGCGTCTATAGCTTCAGTTTTTCTAAGAGAAATCATTTATACCGCTGTTTTGCTAGCTGTGGGGGCTTTACAGGACTGGATAAAACGGGGAAATGGTCAACATGGTCCCCTTATCGATTTCCTTACCCTGAAACTACAAAAGAGGTAGTTGGCGTCCTAGCCAAATCATTTACTCCTAAAATAAAATGGTATATAAAAGATGAAGCAAAAGGTTATGATGTTAACAATTTAAGAACTGATGTAGGATTGACTGAAGATGAATTTAAAACATTACTATCTGACAATAAGCGAGGCTTGAAACAGCTTAGAAGTACAACCCTTACCTGTGGTAACTGTCAATTAATTTGTTGGGGAGAACCTAAGGAAACGGCTGAGAATTTTAAGATTCTTACAAATTCGGGCTGTGATATTAAAATGAAGAATGAAGAGATTGTTATTCTCCCTGCAGATGAGGCTAAAAAGGTTTATGAAGATATGGGAGGATATAGAATAAGTTTAGGTCATAAAATATTATCATGGGTTGCTGCAAAATATCTTTATCGTGCTGAAAAGTACTTTAAAAGAGAATAAAAATATACTATAGTTAATCTATTATTTTAAAATGAAATTTTTTTAATACAAAAAATTGAATTATCCGTAAGACAAAATTTAAATAGAAGAAATTGATCTTAATTATTAATGATCTCAAATAATAATACTATAAGTCGTTTGTTATGCGTTTTAGGCGTTGTATTATTATTATTATTACTCTAAGCAAGCAGATCTGACCTTTTTCTTATAAATGCTTCACGGATTTGTTTGCTTGATGTGGTGAATTTATCTGAAAGAGGTTATATTTGTCTCTGATGTTGCTTTAAGATCTTAAAAAAAAAGAAAAACAACAAAAAGGAGGTGGAAAATGACCGTTATAAGGCCCATCGATATAATGACCGAGGAAATTGAGGAAGCTTATGATTATTCAAGAATGTATGATACATCAAGGTTCTTCATGCCGGCAGAATGTTTTATCTCAGAGGAGGATTATTATGCTGAGAAAGAAATTTATTATGAAAAAACGATTCAAAAAGAAAAATTTGCTAAAATCACAAGTAAAGAACAATATATTGCGAAATTAGATGAAGTTAATTACGATTTTTCTTATGCGTCCATTATAGATTTGTCTGATATTAGTCCTGCTGAAATTGAAATAGAAGATGAGATAAAAATGGGATATCTTTGGAGTAAATATCAAAAATAATTAATAATTTTTTTTAAAATTCTTATTTCAGATTTTACTATAATACCTTTTCTATTCTTTCTAAAGCTTCTTTAATTCTATCCACTGGTTGTATTAAAGCAAATCTCACATATCCCTCGCCGTATTCGCCAAAACCTATTCCGGGAGTTATAATTACACCAATTTCTATTAAATTTTTAACAAATTCCATACAACTAATATTACAATATCTTTCTGGAACTTGTGTCCAAACATAAAAAGTTGCTTGAGGTTTATCAGTCCTCCATCCTAAATCGCTTAATCCTTTTACAAGAACATCACGACGTTTTTCATAGATCTTTATACTTTTCTCAACGATTTCGGGTTTTTTCTCAGATTTATATTGATCTAATCCCTTGATTACAGCTTTTTGGATGAAGATTGGACCTCCAGAGTCAATTTGAGATTTAACCTTTCTTAAACCAGCAATTATTTCTGCATTTCCAGCGACCCAACCGCATCGGAAACCCGTCATATTAAACATTTTGGAAGCACTATTTATCTCAACATGATCTTTATTGATTTGTAAAATCGTGGGAGCAATATAGTCTCCATAAGTAAATTCTGAGTAAGGATTATCATATACAATAATGAAATTATAATCTTCTGCGTAATCCGCCGCCTTTTTTTGATAATCCATTGGAGCAATTGCGCCAGTAGGATTGTTTGGATAATTTAAATACATCATTTTAGCTTTCTTAAGGATGTCCGTATCAATGGCTTCTAAATCTGGAAGAAAATTGTTTTCTTTTCTTAAGGGCATTAAATATGGGTCTCCATCACAAAGCTTTGTTGCACCATTTGCATATACAGGATAACCTGGATTAGGACATAGAACAATATCTCCTGGATTAATAAATGCTCGAGCGATGTTTGCGACACCCTCTTTTCCTCCGATTAAATGTGAAACTTCAGTTGAGGGATCTAAATCAACTCCGTATCTGACTTTATTCCATCTTGCAACACCCTCTCGGTAAAAATACTCACCCATACTTGTAGGGTAATTCTGGTTTTCAGGAACCTTTAATTGCTCTATAAGTTCATTGATGATTAAATCTGGAGTTGTTAAATCCGGATCACCAATCCCCAGTGGAATAAAATCAATACCTTCTGTTTTCTTTTTTTTTTTTAATTTTTCAATTTCGGTAAAGATATATGGGGGTAATCTTCCTATCCTTTCAGCATAATCAATTTTAATCATAAACACCCTAATGTTTAAAAAAGTTTTAGAAACGTATAGTATTTAACTCTTCTCTATTTTCCAATCTTTTTGAGTTCTCCACTCATTCCCACACATTCCGCAAATATATTTGAATCCGTATATATTGGGGTTTTCCATAATTATGTTTTCCTTGTCTATTGCTTCTCTTATTTTAGTTCGGTCGTAATTGAAGCATTTAGGACATTGTCTTCTTATACCTTTTCTAATTTCCTCAAGTATAATTTTTATTTTTGATGGTGGTGGTTTAATTACTTCCTCCTCGACCTTTACTTCAGCCTCTACTTCTTCTTCAACCGGTGGTACGTATACTTCTTCTTGAAACTCTGCCCTTTCTAGATAGGAGAAGAAAAGCTCTGATAATAAATGATCTACAGTTTGACCTGCTTTAACCTGTTTTGAGAGCGCCTCCTCAATCTCTTTTAACGCAGCTAGATCATCGTAATCTATGAAATGGACTTCACCTAGCTCCAGATTTGGATAATTTGTTTTTGCTGTGACTTTTGTGAGAATAAAATGGGAATATTCATTAATCAGATGTGTTAAATTCATTTTTAATTCCTTTAAATTATCAAGCCTAAATTCGCCTCCATGTTGCAACACCCATTTTTTCACATCGGCCAAATTTTTTAACATATCTTTATCCGTTTTTAATTCAGCGATTTTTTCTTTATTCTCAATAACTCCATAGACTAAGAAAGGTGCATCATGTTTGGTTTTTTCGATAAATACATCCATCATATCGGCAAGCTTAGTAAAATTCTCATCAATATCTTCATCTATCATTATAAAAAATACGCCCGCGCTCGCACCAATAAATAATGCCTTTTCCATTAAAATTTCTTCTTCAGATTTTACTTTCCAAGCAAATGCTGTTTTCCATTTTATTACATCGAAATTTCCGGCCTTATATACTAAAGAAAAATTCCAAACATAGCTACTTCTAGAAAGATGATGAATTACTTGTCCTTCTTGCCATATTGAATTATCAACTTCTTCTTTAGGCGCACCTTCATAAGAGACATAATCTTCTGGATTTGCCAATTCTCTTATATCTTCGGTAATTAAACCGGGAGGTCCGCATCCAATGACGATCTGATACTCTATGTACCTAATTTTAATCAACTCTGTAATATTATCTTTAAATGAACTATATTAGATATCTTTTTTTATCTATTTTAAAATTAATCTCAAAACAAAATAAATTAATGTTAGTATTCGTATACTTGAATGTTGAACATTATTTTATTACAATAGTTTTATAGTAGGTATCTTAAAATGTCAGATCAAGGTAAAACAACATTTAAGAACTGGTATATCTTCATATTTTCGATTAATTATCTTATTCAAGGCGTAGTTTGGAGCATGTTTTCTGTTATTATACCTATATATTTGCTTATATTAATTTCAGAAACGGGAGCTACAATTACAGCGAGCGATATTGCGTTCTTAGCAGCTATAATTATGATCCCATGGGCAATTAAGCTCATATTTGGCATCCTAAGTGATAAATTTGGGACTAAAAAATTTGGTAGGAGAAAGCCATGGATTATTGGTTCAATAACATTAGCTGGAATAATGTGGATAATTATGCCCTTTGTATTAACTCCTGCAAATGCAATAATTATATTCACAATTCTTGGATTATTAATAAACATGGGTGTTGCATTTGCGGATACTGCCTTAGATGGATTAATTCTCGATATTTGTCCAAAAGAACAATTAGGACGTGCCCAAGGGACGTGTTGGGGCTTTAGATCTGTTGGACAAATAGCAGCAGGTCCAATTTTAGCAATTATTGTTGTCTCAATTAGTGCAAGTGTTAATTCATTATTCATAATTATTGGAATTTTAATGATTGTTGCTTCACTTACCATCCTAATTATAAAGGAAGCAGAAGAATATCCGGAAGTAAATATTATTCAGAATCTTAAAATGATGCTCTCTAAGAAAAGAGATTGGAAAATTTATTTATTTGCTCTCTTTAATGCTATCGTCGATGGTGTTATTATCCTCTTTTTATCACTTTACTTATTAATACAAATGGGTTTTATTGAGGCAGAGGGGGCATCATTATCCTTATTAGAGGGTGGAACCGATATGACTATTTATTTACAACAAGCAAACTTAAGTATCATTATTGGTGTTGGTATAGTAATCGGTGCCATTGTAGGAGGTGCATTTTCAGATTTAATATCTCGTAGAAAAAGTGTATATATTTCTTTAATAATAACAACGGTTACATTATTGGTAATTTTTCTGCCATTTCAAATTATCATTTTATTAATTATTGCTTGTATGATTGGAATTGGAATGGGATGGCGGCACTCAAGTTATTCAGCCGTATTAGGCGAAATGGCAAAAGAATATCCTGAATTGAACAGTACATATTATTCTATAGCTAATTCATTTGTTAATTTTGGAACAATAATAGGATTATCAATTGTAGGATTAATATTTGAGCAAACTGCCAGTTTTATTCTCGTCTTTATCATTATGGCAATTGCTAGTAATTTCGGACTCTTGCCCTTTTTACTAATAGATAAAGATGAATATGAATTAAAACCAGCTTCAAATAAAGAGAAATAGAAAAGAGCAAGAAATCCTTATGAAATTTTGAATCATTTTTTTTTCTAATCCTTCAAAATTCTGATAATCATTAATAAATGATAGGCGATGAATTAATATTCATAAGTGAATATTTATATTTAACATATAGTAAAACATTCGAGATATTGATTTAAGATGGGACGCAAAACAAGGATGAGATTAGTTAAACAAACTCCCAATAACTTCTATTTTCAGCCTTTAAAAGACGAAGATGCTATTATTTTAACAATAGCAGAGTTTGAAGCCATGCGTTTAAAGCATTATATTAACTTAAATCAAAAAGATGCAGCTGAAAAAATTGGAGTTTCTCAGCCAACATTTTCTCGAATTTTAGAAAATGGCCATCGTAGAATGACTCAAGCTCTTATAGAAGGAAAGTCTATTCGAATATTTGGCGGGAATGTAAATTATAAAAAAGGTTTTAATGGGTATGGTTGTTTAGCTTGTAATAATGAATGGGAGGATGAATCCGCATCAAAGGATGAAAAAGGTGTGAAATGTCCTAAATGTGAATCCACAGAAGTTTACCATTTAATTAAAGAACCATTGTAAATAGTAAAATCTTTTTTATGAAATGAATTCTAATAAATAGAAAAATAATTTTCCTTTTCTTATAAATAAATAAAATTTAGGTGAATTTAGAAAAATGTCCGATAAGTTATGGTATAAAGTGGCTCGGAATTTTATCCGCTCTGCTGCGTTTCCCTTGCCTACTAATGATACTGTGATTGAGATATTGAAAGAGATACTCACAGAAGAACAAGCTAATTTTCTCTTGTCTTTAAGGAAACCATCTTATAATATTGATCAGCTAAAAAAAATTGCAGATTTAGATGAGGCTTCTTTAAACAATATGCTAAAAGAACTTACACACATTGGAGCATTAACAGCTTTTCCAAGTAGAAGAACCGGGATTATGGTCTATCGCTTAGCACCATTTTTTCCAGGATTACTTGAGTTTACTCTTATGCGAGGAGAAACCAATGAAAAAACAAAAAAGCTAGCTCAATTATGGCAAGATTTTTTTAATAAAATAGTTGATGGCACTCAAGAAAATTACGATAGTATGATGGAAAATTTAAAGAATGCCGGTACAATCGATAGAATAATTCCTGTTGGTGAGGAAATAGATGTTAAACAAGAGATGGTTCTACCAATAGAACAAATAACTAAAATCATAGAAGAACATGATACTATTGCTTTAATGACATGCTATTGTAGACACAGAAAAGACCTCATAAATGATCCATGTAAAGTCACAAGTGTCAGGAAAAATTGTTTTGGATTGGGGAGAACTGCTGAATTTTTAATTTCACAAAATTTTGCTGAACCCATTTCAAAAGAAGAAGCTCTAAGAATTATGAAAGAATGCGAAGATGCTGGGCTCGTTCATAAAGCATTTCACAATGGCCTAGATCCTTCAAAGGAGCTTGATGGTATATGTAATTGCTGCAAATGCTGCTGTGGAACTTTTGATATTCATTATGCTGGTGGATTCCCCCTTATGAGTTTAACATCTTATTTAGCAAAAGTGAATGAGGAAGATTGTACTGGCTGCTCTACTTGTGTTGAAAAATGCAATGCTGAGGCAATAAAATTAGAGGATGCTATTGCTGTTATAAATAAGGAAAGATGCATCGGTTGTGGTATATGTGCCCATCACTGTCCTGAAGAAGCTATTAATATGGAAAGAACAGGGCCGAGGAATGTTTTTGTACCACCTCCAAGAATAACAAGCAATTAATTTTATTTTTTTTCTTATAATTAATTTTAAAATTTACTTATAATTCTCTCATTTAAATTAAATATTCATTCTAATATTATTAGTAAAAAATCAATTTCATGAGTAAGAATAGATATGTCTGAAAAATTGTGGTATAAGGCGGCTCGTACAGTAGTGAAAGCAGGACATCTCCCCTTTCCAATCAGTGAGACACTTATTGAATTATTAAAGCAATTAATGACAGAAGAACAAGCTAAATTTATTAGTCAAGTCTATAGTAGAAAACCAAACTTAAATCTTGATCAGATTAAACAGAGAATAGATTGGGATAATGAAGCTATAAATAACATGTTAAATGATTTAATGCGTAATGGAATTATCTCTGGAACAACCAGTAGAACTACTGGGATTAAGGTTTATCGTTTATTTGGACCATTTCCGGGTATGTTTGAATACTCTCTCATGAAGGGAGGTACAAGTGATAAGGAAAAAAGACTTGTTATTTTATTTGATAAATTATTTAAGGAAATGGGTGAAGGAACTCAAAAAAATTATGATTTTATGGTGAAACAATTTAAAAACTTTCCGCCAGTGGATAGAGTTGTTCCAGTAGAAGAAGAAGTGGAAGTGGGACATGACGAAGTAATCCCAGGGGAAGAAGTAACGAAGCTAATAGACGATTATGACGATATTGGACTTACATATTGTTATTGCCGACATGAAAAAGATCTCCTAAATGATCATTGTAAAGTGACAGATGAAAAACATAATTGTATATTATTAGGTAAGAGCGCTAAGTTTGCTATTGAACACGATTTCGCAAAACCTATTTCTCAAGCTGAGGCTAAGAAAATCTTAAGTGAAGCTGAAGATTATGGATTAGTTCATAAAGTTTTTCATGTTGGTTTAGACACACAAAAAGATATTGAGGGTATTTGCTCGTGTTGTAAATGTTGCTGCGGAATATTCCAATTATTCTACGTTGGTGTAATGCCTTTTCATACAATTACTTCTTATATAGCAAAGGTGAAAGAAGATGATTGTGTAGGGTGTGGTACTTGTGTTGAAAAGTGCCCTATGGAAACTATTGATTTGGAAGATGCGATTGCTATTATTAATGAAAATAAGTGTATTGGATGTGGTGTATGCGCTCATCATTGTCCTGAAGGAGCAATATATTTAGAAAGAACTGGTCCGCGGAATGTATTTGTTCCCCCTCATAGAAAAGAATACAAAGAAATAAAATGAGCGATGCCGCAACGGACTCCTATATTGCAGTTATTATAATAAAAGATTGTATTGGTTGTGCTTTGTGTATTGAAGCTTGTGAAGTTGAGGCAATTCCCCAGACCTTTACAGGATATATATCAACAATCGCTCAAATCGATAAAAACTTATGTAATGGATGCGGAAAATGTTTACCACTTTGCCCTCAAAATGCAATTAAATTAGTAAAAATATCTTACTCACAATATTAGATAATACTTCAGAACTTAAATATATATAAAAAGAAAAAATTATTAGACCTTTTGACCAGAATTTTTAACTATGGTTAATATGAGTTCTTTAAAGGCATCTTTTACCTTATCACCCGTTTTTGCTGAAGTTTCAAGATAGATACAATCATAGGATTTAGCGAACATTTCGACTTCTTTAACATTTATTTCTCTTTTTTTTTTTTTAATCAAGTCGGATTTATTCCCTACTAACACAAATGGAACTTTAAATCCTAAAACTTCATTTAATTCTTTAATCCAAGGTTCCATTTGATTAAAGGTCTCTTGCCGGGTAAGATCAAATATTAAAAATGCACCGTTTGCTCCAAGATAATAATTTTTTCTTAAATTCTTAAATCTGGCTTGACCTCCAATATCCCACACCGTCAATTTGACTATAGCATTTCTAAACGTTACTTCTTTTGTTGAGACTTGTACTCCTATTGTGAGAGCATAATCCTCATCAAATGTATTCTTAATAAACCTATACCAAAGGCTAGTTTTTCCCACAGCTGGTGAACCTATTAAAAGTACTTTATATTTAAGAATATCCATTTAACAGATGTCTCCTTTCCGAAGTTTTCTCTCCGAAATATCAATTTCGGGAATCTAGCAGAAAACTTTTTTTTATAATTATATAATCTAATTTTACCCTAATTTTTAATTTTCGCTAGTTTGATTTTCCAACTTATTGTTAAAACTCTATCTGTTTTATAGGATATATATCGACCATGAGATGAGCTATAAATTCTCTAGTTTGTGTCTTCATTAATTTTGGAATGGAGAGTATTACTCGCTTTTTACCATGTCCTAAATCTTTATATTTCATTGCATTAGTGTAATTAATCGGAAGAACCTTTCTTTTTGTTTTTTCAAGAATTACTATGCTGATAACGGTTTCCCACACATCTTCCTTCTCAAGAACTTTAACTTCTGCCACGATTTGATTATTAGAGAGCTCGGCTTCAAATCTATCCACTTGTATTTTTTTTATGATTGACTCTTTTTCATTTGGTATGGGCTCTAACCTGAATGTACCAACCCCAGTAAGTTTATTACTATGATTTAAAAGACCCCAGCTTTGCCATGTGCCTCGAAATAATTGTCGAAATAAAGCGGGAAAAAAGGTTCTCGCCGCTTTAATAAATTGAACAAGGTTTCCTTTTTTTAAGTGATTAAACAGCATTTTAACACTTATTGGACTATTTTTACTTAAATCTCTCATGAGAGAAAACAATTTCCCATGCCAATCTTTTTCGAT
>Ga0114925_10000285_pt1 | contig 21231 bp, 34 predicted proteins | sample SumtaG_2_FD_87287 | JGI IMG/M metagenome (GOLD analysis project Ga0114925, IMG submission 87287) | Deep subsurface microbial communities from Indian Ocean to uncover new lineages of life (NeLLi) - Sumatra_00607 metaG | ecosystem: Environmental > Aquatic > Marine > Oceanic > Sediment | place... | reverse complement strand
TGAGCTTCTATACCGTTTGGTTGGTGAATTCGGGAGATACCGTAAGGTATAACATTCCCCTAATAATTACTATTTTTATGGTAGTAAATATTATATTGACCGTACTTCTAGGAGAACACATGAGGGCTCTAGACCCTAAGATAGTAGAATTGGAAAGGGAATATCAGAGGTTAAAAAACAAATGAGCGATAAAAATGAATCGTACGAATATCATTTTGTTATGAATGCCGAAGAAATCGAAGTGGAATGGATTTCAATTGAGTTAGAATATAATTTTCGTAAGAATCATAACATAGTTACGGTAGAAGTAAAAACTAAAAAATAAATAATGTCCCTGGTAACAGGGATACTTTTTTTATTCTATATGATCGAGTTTTACTACCGGTTTAGCGTCTTTAACTTCTTTCTCCGGAAATTGCTCCTTATTGAGCTCCTCCCACGCTTCACCTAAACGACTTAGTACGGACAATGCTACGTTTCCGAAAGCGTTGACTTTTTCTAAAGGAGTCATGTTTTTGTCCATATATATCGCTTTCAAATCTTTTGCTATTTTCTTCACGTTAACAAAGGATACTCCTAATAAAACGCACACTACCATAGCTGAGGTATATAACAAGGTTTTGGTCATGTCGCTAAAGGAATCGAATATTTCCGTCTCCATAAATATAAAAACGAATATAGCCCCCACTACCCATAACAATTGCATAGGGGTTAGCTTAGGCGTTCCTAAGTATTTCTTGGTTTTACATATTTTGTCTCCCATTTATTTTTTCACCTCTTTCTTAGTTTAATTATATTTTCCACCCTACAACTAATATGCTTAGTGAAGTCCAATCGGATGCTTTTGGGTCCGCGTAAAACTCGATCTTCCTATCCGAATCGACTCCGATTTTTAACTGGTCGTGTTCGGGCATGTTTGCCATGCAGGTCCAAATACTACCTACTTGGAAGGAGTTTGCTTGACCGTTTTTTCTTAATCTAAAATCGCTCCCGACCGCGTTATCCAATCCATAAACTCTTATTAATACAGCAGAAGTTCCTACCGGAACGATTGAACTTAAATCTAAATCGAACCAAGTTGCTGCCACGTCGCCAATTGCTGCGAGAGCATCTCTATCAAAATCCCACACATCTGGTTCTGGAACTCTCCATACAGACCTATCGTGTCTCGCTCCTTCGACTACGGTACCATCAACTGTGGATTCTGGTACTTCTGCTACGTCAATAGTTTTCTGAGCGTCGTCGTCGTAGAACTTGTTTATAACTCTTATATTGAACGCTTTTCTTGTGAGAATGTTATCTGTGAGTTCGAGTTGACATAGATCGTTCATGGGAGACCAAACCCTTTTAGTTACTAAGAAATTGTTTTGAGTTATAGAAAACACTCCAGCCCAACCCATATTAAGCGTTTTTGCTACTTGAATGTGCCCTTTTCCAACTGCAAGTATTTTAATCATTTGAGTATCCATAGAATAAATAGCAAGTAAATTGTCTCCTAATTGTTTTGCTTCCGTATAATTAGTTATTTCTGAATCTCTCCAGGGTTGAAGTTGATTTATACCATATTTCTGGACTATAGAATCCACAGCTTTTCCAACGTAATAGACCTGCCCTAACGAGTTTATAGCTCCTATAACTGGTGCCCTTGTAATATGTCTATTTGCGTTCGGAGTGTAACTCGTAATCATGATTTTGGAAGTGGATTCGTCCCAACACTTTAAATTGTCGCCTACGTCGTAATTAGCGTCCCAAGACTCGCCCCAAGCGTCTACATAAACCTCTAATGAATTTGCTCCTCCTCCGTCTTGAAGTTGGAATCTAACACTATTAATACTTGTAGCTACTCTATCGTTATAAAAGTTTTCACCTGTAAATATATTTGCACCGTTAAACCAAACGCTATAAGAATCAGTAGTACAATTAAATTCAATCTTTACGCGATGATGTGTGTCAGAAGTGGCTCCCGTTGTGTGAGTATCGCTTCCCCCTCCTCCATCCCCATGATATACCTTAAATAAATTATCTACAGAATTAAATTGACAATTACAAACGACTTCATTAAGCTCATTAGATAAATATATTCTATGAGTACCAATTCCTTTATCAATATATTTCATCCAAAATTCTATTGTTTTAATTCCTGTTTGAGCTGTAAAATTATGTTGCCAATATGCATACACCCCATTATCCCCATCGCAAACAAGTTTTATTACCTTCTTATGACCGTCATTAGTAGCAATGATAGAAGCAAGTGGATTTGAATCGGTAGCAGCCTTAGAATCAATAAACCCAATATCCAAGTCCTCCGTACCCACAGCCTCCTCCTCGAAGTTGTAAGTCCCCTGATAAATCTGCGGACCTTTAGATAAATTGTCGTACTTATTAAAAAACATTTCCCTATCGGGTAAATAACCTATTACAGCTCTCTCTAACATCGATAAATAATTAAACATTTTTTGAATCTTAGTCTTCATGTCATATTTAGTAGTGAGAGTAAAATTATCTATTTCGTCGTCGTAACTAAATTTAGGTAATGCGTTATCTATAATATCTTTAGCGATATAATCCGAATCTCTTAGGGTTGTATAATTTTTTCTGTAAACATTGTTAAATTGGGAATTAGAACCTAACGCTCTTAGTTTGCCTACGACCTTAGTCCCCTCCATTACGGCTTCTGGATACAATATTCTCCCGGTCCAAGATAATACGTCGTCTTTATCGTATATTTCGAGTTCTAAACCCGCATTAAAGTGGTCTAAGGACGCTCCTTTAATTTTCATATCGGCAAAAGAAGGCATTCCCATTTCTTCGGTAATTTTTAAATAAATAATACTATCGGTAACATCGATAGATCTACCTCGGAAGAAATCGAAATAATAATCCTCTCCCGGAGTTGCTGCACTGACTTGAGCCACGCCTATTTTTGTTATGTTCGATAAATCCAGAGTCCCCATTGATCCTGTCGGAGCAGAAGATAAATCTATCGTTATTACAGTCCAGGCTGCGGCAAAATTAAATGCCCAATATTTATAGTTTGTATCATCTGTACTTACCCATAAATTACCAGATTCATTTGTCCAACCAGGATGATAAACCGAAAAGATTAGATGTTCAAACTCCGACCAATCAAGATTTCTTTCGAATCGCATAGAACCCATAAGACCAGCATCGGTAGTCATTTTTAGGGAATAGAGACCTTCTATTTTCTCCGTTGAATCAATTGTTAACGAACAACTGGTTGGGTTCCAATCACCGACAGAATCGCACCTATGAAACACGTCGTATAAATAAACTTTCGTTATTTATTCACCTTTTAAATACGTATTCCAAGCAATCCAGGATAAACAAATAAAACCTATAATAAATGATAATAACTCAAAAGTTAAAATATAGGGATTTGGTTCTTCATAACCAACTTTTCCATATAAAAATATCGTAATATAAGTAAAAATAAACCCTATTATCCCCATAAAAGCCGTTCCAAATCCTATAAGATAAATTAAATGTTTATATAACTTCATTCTTATTGAACACCTCTAAAAACTACTTTCCAATTGTAAAACAACTCGTCCTCCGCCCTTTCGTAAGAAGCGTGGATTAGTTTTCCTTTTAGGTAATAGACAGTAGCAGGAGTTGTATCTACGAAAGGCTCCCATATGTCTCCTTTTTTTCTATAACCTAAGTATAATATCTCATCGGAAGTTTTTAAATGCTTCCAATATAATAATAATAAATTCGCCATTTTAGTATTTCTGATCGTTTCGGTAGCGCCTCCATATCTACCGTTTAATATCATTAAATCGTGTCCTACACCCATGCTAATATCAGCTCCTGCTCCCATAAAGAAATCTATTATATCGAACTCGAATTCCGGCATGTGTTTTATTTCTCCTGCATACGGCAAATGAATCCCTTCGGTACCTTCAGTGTATAGGTCCCAATCGGCTTCCTTTATTCCGCCATCGGCAATCCAAGTGTTATCATTTCCCACGGCGTGTTCTAAAATAAATAGACCGTAATTAACACTGTTCTTAATGAAACTAACCAATCTGTATCAACACCGCCTCTGCTATTCTCTGGGACAACCTATCAACGTTCCCCACTACTGCGTTTCTTAGGTCTATATGAACGTGAATCTCTGAAGTTCCTTTATTATTTTTTGCTGATATAACTCTTTCGTTTTTTTCTAAAATATAGGGTCCAGTTCTTGGGACAGAATCTATTCCACTGTGAAGGTATGGAATAGTTGGAATATCGCCCCAGAGACCAAAAGTTATAGCGTTCATTAAAAAATTTATTCCGTCTATTATGGCATTAATAAACCAAATAAACGCGTTTCCAACGACTTTAAGAGAGTTACAAACGAAAGCCCAAATATTTGTAAGATTCTTTAGTATAAAGAGGAGGGGAGACAAAGCTAATATTAATAAATTTAAAGCCCATTCGTTTTCTAAGATAAATTTTGTCACGTTTTTTAACACGGGGGCAACTGCCTTTAAAATAACCGTTAATATTTCAAACACCGGTATTAGAGTAATCCCTATGATTTTACCTATATCTTCCATTAAAGCTAACATTATAGGACTTGTTAGCATGTCCAGGAAGGGTTTCATTGCCGGGAGTACGGTTTTTAATATCGAAGCCCCTAAGACTTTAAACAAAGCGCTAATAACTACCATAATAGGAGCAAAAACTTTAAGAGCGTTTGCTATGGCACCCATAGGTCCGGCAGCAGATTTAACTGCCCCCATGGCTCCTTTCATAGCCTTCCAAGATTTAGCCTTGGTCTTAGCTATTGCCGTAAAAACTCCTGTTATTAATCCTATAGGTACTACCATTTTATTTGCTCTTATTTATCAGATTTTTCAATCTTCCTTCCGTATTAGTTTTTTCCTCTTTTTCATATCCTAAGGCTATTACAGACGACACAAACGCAAATTCCAACGGATCTTGTGGACAATATCCCAGTTCTTTTCTTACCATCATTTCTGTTAACCACCTAAACTCTGTTGGGTTATTACGTGCCCATTCTACCCGCGCTGAGGTCGTGCTTAACCTGGAGATGTCGTAAGCTTTTTTTTTACTTGTGTTTTCTCGGAATATTGAGTTACGTATTTATCGAACAAATATTCCCCAATCTCTTTAAAATAATCGTTTAAAGGGTGATCGAAACTATCTAAATCCCCCTCTGAAATTTCAGGATCAAGTATCGCGTTTGTCAAAAGATAATCGTTTATTGTTATTTTTTTGGTTATATCAAAACCCTTTAAATCGGATATATCCATGTTAGCAACGTTTAGATCCTCAAAATCGGATAGTTTACCTTCCATACCTTCGGACATTTTAACGATTAATTCTTCCATTTTACATTCCATTCTATATGGAAGCCTCGAAAAAAACTTTATTACGGTATTGCCAAATTCCTTTTCTTCTGTTTTTCCCATTTAAATCCAATCCTTACCTGTAAAATATTCAAAACTTAAATAACCTTCGATAGTACATTTAGCAACGCAATCAGGCGCTAACTTCATTTTTACGTTATATTTCTCCATCCAATCTGCTGGTGCAGCGATCTTCTCGTCAATAGGTAGCATTCTTAGTTTGCTAAAATCCCACATAACGTAATCGTTAGTATCTGCGCCTCTAATGCCCTTTATTTGGAGCACGATATCGTTGGCGTAATCGTTAACGTGTTGGTCTGCTAATTCGAGAATCGTAACGTCTTGGATTTTCATATCCAAACCAATTTCGAGGTGTCTTAAACCAAAATCTACTCCCGAAGCAAACTCTCCCCCACCGTCGTAATTGTGATGAAGTTCGTTCTCTATTCTTATTGAAAACGCTCTTTTTGCACCTAATAGGGCCCCACCACAAGTGAAAGTAAAGTTTTCGTTGAAGCTATGCCATCCATAGTTCTTTTTAGCACCCAAGAATGGAGTATGTCCTTTGGTCCATAACACACCATTCGGACCATACATTTTAGCTATGTCTGCTCCACCCGTTTTAAACGATGCCGCTGTATAGTCAATATTCTCTTCCGCTACTCCACCCTCTTCGCAAGTCATTTCGTAGACTCCTATTGTTATACCAAATATGTCCATTATCCTATCTTGACCAGTTAACATTCGTTGTACGTGTAATCCAAAATTCTGCCCTTCAATCGTGTTTTCGTGGAATACTATTTCTACTTTAGTTCTTCCGTTAGTAGACGTTACGAAAGTAAATCCCGTTGGTGCAGCCCCATCGTGAGTGTCGTCTACAGCTCCGACTTGAGAGTTAGTTATCGTAAATTCTGGATATGTAGTTTCCGCTGCAACCATTTCACCAGCCACATTATTAATTGCCGTAACTATTGCAGTAGCCACTTGTGTTGCTGTTGCATCTGTTGCTAATCCTACTGTTTTTATTGCAGTTCTAGCAGCTCCATAACAAACTGGTGCTGGTGTGGGTGCTGCTCCATCGTCGTCTATATCTATCCATACAAAATATTTTGTAATTGTTTTAACTGCTCCAGCACCAACCATTACATCAAACTCAAAATATTTAAGGTCTAAATCATCTGTATCATCTGCAATTGCTGTTATAGTTGTTACTTCTGCTGCTGCTGCCACGTGAGTGACTGTAACATCTCCACCAATCTTTGGAATCATCAATCCAAATATAGTTTTGTTTGGAATCGTTCCAGCTCCTATTTCGTATTGCTTTTCTAATATAGCAGTCGGGTTTCTTCCTCCACCTACTCCGTGTGCCTCTTCGTCCTGTCTTTTTGGTTTTATAACCGGGAATTCGTCCGCGACTAAAGAGTAAGGTAATACTTCTGCTGCTGTGAGAGCTTGGATTACTCCCCCAGTATCGTTGTTAAAAGTTTCTTGTGGATTGCTTGGACACAGAAACACGTCTGCATCGTGCCTTTCAAATTTTCCCATATTATTTCACTTTTTTTGTTTTTTAATTAATAAATTAATCTTCCCGCTCTAAACGGATTGTCGTCAGGTATTACCCCAACTCTAATAGAATCAACTCTTACTTCTGATTCTGAATACTTCCTTCTATATTTATTCAATACGGCGTAATGTCCCGTACCTTTTCCTTCGTTTGCTTTTGGGTCTCCTTTAAAACTTGGAAACCCTACACTTTCGTAGAAACCAGTCTCTATAGGAGTCTCAACGCTTTCTGCTTTTAAGTAAATGTTCATTTGAGCCATCATCTCGTTAACTACGTCTCCAACTTCCAACTTCTCGTTAGCGTCCGTAAGTCTTGGAGTTGTTCCACTGTCCGTATATATATAAGCGTCTACTTTACGAGACCAATAGTTTTCCCACAATAAATATTTCGCTTCGTTTCCAACGTCCCACCCGAAAGCTGTATTGAAATTAGCGTGAGTCCATCCATAATGTACTGCCATTTTACCACAACTTTATTATTTTCATTTCGTTATATTTCATTTTGGTCCTGGAAGAGTATTTTCTTTTAGCTCTTTCTAAATGATATAAAATAATTTTGATAGCAAAAGGCACCATTTTATCGAAGAAATGTCCGATCGCTCTGAAATCGTGAAGTATAATTGTTTTACCTCTATATTTAATTCTTTTACCTCTATGTCTAACGTTAAAGGTTTCGAAATCGTTAACCCTTTTAGCGTATTCTACAGAGGTTTGTATGAAAACCCTTAATACCGTACTACTGACGTAAGAGGTTCGAAGGTGGTTTAATAGGTCCCTTCTTAGTCTACCAGTCATCTTAGGAACCTTCGAATTAATCCACTTTCTTAGGTCCTTAGTCGATCTTTTTACGGTCTGTGTTAAAACCTTGTCAAGTATGTCTTTAACGTCCCTAACATTGAGATTAGGGTTATTTGCCGCTATTTTCTTAATATCCGGTGCCCTTATTCCGTACGCTAATGGTTTGTGATACATGATTTTTACGAGCCCTTTAGAAGGGGCGTAAACCTAATCCATCGAGAGCTTTTTGCCCTAACACTAACGGTAATTACAGCCCCCCTAAGGGCTTTCTATTAACTTTAATTTTTCACCTAATTTTACGGTGTTTAAATAAATAAAATAAAAAAAATAATTTTATTCTGTTCTTTGATTTAGGTATTCCTTAAACGCGATTGTTTTTATTTTATCTCCGTTTTGAGTCCTATAAGCTTTTTTGTTAGGATTCTCGAGTTCAAATATATCACCAAGAGCAGATTCTTCAAATAATTCGGTCTTCCCAGTGTTTTCATCTATTACTATCTCTACTGGTTTTGGCTCTGGTGCGCCTTCTAACTCCTTTAGTTTGGCTTTCAGTTCCGCTACTTGCTTAGCCTTAGCCTCATCTTCAGCAGCCTTAGTTCCTCTTAACTCCTCAGCCTCTTCTTTTGCCTTCTCTTCTATTTCGAACTTAGCGTGTTCCTCAGCTTCTTTCTTGGCTTTAGCTTCCTCTCTCTTAGCGATTGCTTCCGGTCTCTCTTTTGCCGGTAATTTCTTCGTCCAAAAATCCAAGTATCCCCGATATATCTCTCTCTGTGCCTCTGAAGTTGCGGTTTCAACTAATACCCTTCTATGTTCTACTATTTCTTTTATTTCGGATTCTTTCACTTAATTCACCTTCCATAATATGAAATAATAGTGTGCTTCGAAGGCTTCGCCACCAGCATTGGACCATCCTTCAAAAAACGTTAATTCAGTTTTCTCGTCAAATATTATCGGACAATTGCTTTCTACTCTCCTAATAACGCCAAATATCTCCATAATCTCGTAATTGAACGCTCTAACGTCGTTTAAGACGTCTACCTCGTCAAGGTAAAGCATTTTAACGTATTTACCTTCAGCAGCGCCTTGAGAACCTATTGCTTGTAGCGTCCTACTGATTAACGCAGCTCTCCATCCAATTGGAACTTTAAACCCACTTCCCTGTCCTTCGTTTGCTGCGGCAGCGATTCTGCTTATAAGAGTTGCACCAGCTGTGCTTAAATCGACAGTCCCAGTTGCATTCGTATCAGCACTTCCCCACGCATTAGCGTACGTGTGCCATACATCCATGTATAGATTAGTTGTATCTGTAATCGTTGTTCCGGTTGCGTCGTGCATCTTCTCTGTTCGATTTAAAGGCTCGTTGTTCTCGTCTACTCCAATTGTGTTAACGCTTCTAACTGCTCCATCAGGAGGCGCTCCTCCGTAATGGTCTTCGTCGCTACTTGAGTCCATCTCCATTATTACGGCTGTAGTATCCTGTGTTTTTGCCGTTAACGCGTCTATTTCAGAACCCGCAGTACTTGTTCCAGCTAAGGTTATGTGGAGTAATTTAGCCTTACTCATCAAAATACCTTGCGAGATATTATGAAGATTAAATCCTTGCCATTGTTCGGGCTCGTATAATCTCATTCTACATTTTAACGCCACGATTAAAACACCTTCCAACTTGAAATCAGAAACGGTTTTGCGGCGGCATCGTTGTTTATCGCTGAATCAAGCGTTATTACCGTTGGATCTGCTACCGTGTTACTGTTTATTAGAAACGATTTACCTGCGTCTGTTGCTGCTCCTAATGGAGTTAAATACAAACCTTTTAAGTTATTTACCGTTGTTACACACGCTATAGATGTTGCTGTTATTGCTGGAGTTGCACATGCAAATGCCACGTCCATACACCAGAGTAGTAACCCCATTACTTGTCCGCATTGACAGAGTACCGTCATAGTTTGCATATTACCATAGTGTAACGTTGGCGTTGAATCCTCCCAGAGATACGCTTTAGTAGTTGTTGGTAGCGTATCATTCTCAACAGCTGTAGGCATCTTAATTTGAAACGTAGTTCCACCACAAAATTCACATATAAATTTATCAGCGTGTAGTAATAATGGATGTTGTGCTCCTTCTTTTGACATTGATTTATCACCTTTAATTAAAAATAAAAATTAATTTATTTTTATACCCACACTATCTTATCAGACATTTGTGCAGCTGAACCGTGAAATATGCAGCATGCGCCTCTCCAGCCCCAAGCTTGCTTGACGGATAACATTCCCTGCTTCTCTCCTAATAACGAGAAACTTCGAGAAACTACTTTAGCGATCCATCTTATATCAGGAACGTATATATATATCCTATCGTTAGTCGTCAACACGTCGGTGCCCGGTATTAAAACCTTGTTGGTTATGTGAACTCTTCCGATCTTCCTCGCGTGTATCGCTTCAGGCCCTATTAGATTATCGTAGATGAAATCCCACTCTACTTTATCCTGATAAATTCTATCGGGCGCTTTAGCGGTTTTATATACGTGCTCAGACATTAACATAATCATATCGGGTCCTTCCTCTCTCATTGCGAAAGGAATTGTATCGATTATTTTGATAATTGCTTTCCAGATGTCCCCTTTAGTCGTTAGCTTAGAATTTGTTCCGTTTAAGTTTGCTACAACCACAGCAGCTTTAGTAGCTGCGTTAGTCCAGCCTGCGTGGTCCTGATAGCCCCCACACAGTTTAACATCGTTTGTTCTATCCCAGACTCCGTGAAATAATCCGTCGTCTACGTCTATTGCAAACTTAGAGATTTTAGCCTCTTTTTTATCTGCTAATAGATTAGTACCGATATACTGATTAATGTTAGCGTTCATTATTTTTAGGTTCATTTGAATGCTTCCTAAGTTATAGTCGTCGTATCCATGCTGTACGTCTGCTAAGTCTCCTTCCTCTTCCCATTGCTCAACTCCTCCAGTTGCTCTATCCTCAACCTCACCAGCGATTCTTGGGTCTGTTAATCTGGTGTGTCGGTATTGAATAGCGTCCGGAATATTCTCTACAATCAATGGAAGATCGACCATTTTAGCGCGTTCTTGATAGTATTTTGCAGCTTTTTTAGCAACTTGCCTGTATTGTCTATCCTCTAATACTGTGTTATAAGTCGTCATATTTTATCACCTTATTTCCAGTAAATCTCGCAGACAGTATCGTCGTCAGTAATCATCGGTAACGATAATCTCGCTACGGCTAATTCTGCGTCGTCTAACTCTTCCATTTTGTAATCTGTTGCGCTAAAGCCTAATCCGGTTCCTGCGGGCTCTATATCCATAGTATCGAGTATTCTAATCCTGTATCTGTGCCCTCCTTTAGGAACAACTAAACTACAAGGCGTTCCGTCAGCAATTGCGTCCTCAGTTCCGGTAACTGGAGATTCCATTAAGAAACCTACGAATTCCTCTGTCGTACCGTCTTTAGTAGGACCAACTTTACCGGTTGTAAGTACACAGCAAGCATCTCCGGGAACAGCAGCAGCGTTCCCTAACGCGGGAACGAAGTGTTCGTCCTCGTCATTTACGCATACTGAACTTCCTAATGATGCTAACGTTGTATTTGCCATAATTCTTCACCTTAATCCCATGTTACTTCGGCGACAGTATCATCGTTTGTTAATGTTGGCATTGATAATCTCGCACAACAGGTTTCAGCAGAAGCGTCGGTTTCGTCTAATTTACCTGCGGTTGCAGAAAACCATAATGGCGTCCCTGAGGGCTCTATATCGACAGTATCGAGTATTCTAATCCTGTATCTATTTCCAGACTTCGGAACTATTAAACTACACGGTACATCTGTCGGAATTACTGCATCTACTCCGTATAAAACGTGCTCCTTTAGTATACCAATAAACTCATCTGATCCCGCTAAACCATCGTCCGTTCCCATGACTCTTCCATTTGTTTCGTCTATACCACACACATCTCCGGGTTTTGACGTGTTATTTCCCAGTGCCGGGACCAAGTGTTCCTTGCGATCGTTTACGCATATTTGACTTCCTAATTGAGTTATTGTTGTTCTTGCGGTTACCATGATATTGTCTACCTTTTCGTTTTTATTGACACGCGGGCTTTCAAGCCTATTTGTACGCTTGTATTATAATAAATTATAATCGTGATTAAACCATCTCTTCAAACATATTTTTTTGGACCGAGAAGGTCATTATTTCCGGAACGTCGTCTTCTTTAATTTTCTTAGCCTTTCCAGGCTTTTTCCTCTTGATAGTCTTATTTTTTAAATCTTTAACCTCTTTTGTTAAGAGTTTAACAGCGTCTTCTAAGTCGGCGTTTTTATCCTTCGCTTCCTCTACAGGTTCTTCTTCTTCCTCTTCTTCTTCCTCTTCGTCGAGTTCCTCCTCTTCCTCTCCTTCAGCTTTCATGGAAGCCTTTAATATCTCGAGCACTTTATCGTGCTCTAAACCTAATTCTTTAATTTCTTTTAATAGATTATTTGTCATTTACGTTTGTAACCTCGTTTTTCTTAATTCGCTTTCTACGCCACCATTTCCTGATGGACTTCTTTTTTTAATGACGTCCTCTTCGAACGACTCGCCTTCCTCTTCTACGATGTTAGGGAATACGTCGTCGCACTTGATCCCCCATCGCATCTCCACTAACTTTAAGAGGTAACGCTTTAATTGTCCGAAGATTTCCCGCTTTTTATCGTTAACTTGGGCTAAAGCAGAGCTGTTCTCCTCGAACACTCCCGAAGTGTCTTTCTCACCGTTATAGAACAAATAGGGTAAACCAGTTGCTCCCGAGAACATTTTCATGACTTTATCCATGGCCACTACCGCAAATTCCGGGTTCTTTGGATACATAGCCTCTATTTGTTTTATTGTTTGCTCTGTTGCTCCAATTATGTGGGAACTTCCACACGTTTCAAAAGCGTTTACTATGTCTTCTTTAACGGCCTCGGTTACGCCACTTCCATAGGTAACCCAATAGAATCCGCTCGATTTAGCGCTGTTCGAGATTATATCTCTTAAGATATATCTTAAATTGACGCTAAGAGACCAGACGCTTTCTAAATCGTTTCCGTTAATTCTTTCGTCTATATCGTGTCCCCAATTAACAAACAATCCGAGACTGTTAACCTCCCCATCTACACCTATGTCTTCCTCGTTAGCTTCCACTAAGTTTATCCATTCGTCGTGGTAATTATAATCTTGAGCTTTAGGAAGTTGTTTAGTCCACATACAATGGGCTTTTATAGGAATATCGTTGTCGTCGTAAATTATCTCGTATATCTCCCTATAAGTAAATACCCGCCACCAAGGATAAGCGCTGTATAATTGTACGACACACCACTTATGCGTTCGGGACGCGTCCCATAGGCGAATACAGAGGTCCTTCCAATTCTCGCGGTTCCAATCCTTTAGAACGTCTCCGTTATCGAAGGGTTCTAACTCCACCTTATCTAAGACCGTTGGTTCTTCGGTCTCAAGGGGTTCTTTCTCGGGATTCTCTAAGTCTTCCTTAGAATGTAGTATATCGGGTATAAAAATAGGGTTTTCTTGGAAAAGCGAAACGTCTAAACCGTTAATAAATTTCTTTATGAAGAAGTCCTTTCTTACGACCAGGGCTCTATGCATCCAATTATCGTAGGATTCTACCTTAAAGTAGAGCAGAGGGTCTCGATAAGTGTAAACGTTAAAATACGTGGAGTAAGATGTCATTAAAATTTTTTATTAAATATTCTAATGATTAATATTAGGGCATCGTTATATATAAATATGCAGTTAATGTATAAATAATTAGAGAATATTCATTTACCATATTACACTATCTGCCTTCCTTTTAGGCATTCTCATGTAATGTACGCCCCCAGCTTCGGGATGGATCATGTGTAGTACGCCATCTAACCCGTGCTGGTCAGGACGCTTCTCTAAAGCGGGTAATCGCGAATTTTTATCGTGTGCTGCTTCCTGAAAATTACGCCAAGTAGTAGGACATTTGGCCTTATCTATGATTACGGTTCTTATTTGGACTTGCCTGACTCGCTCCATCTTATTGGGCATATCCCAACCGAAATAAGCGCCTAAAATGCCCAATTCCTTGGCAGTATCCGCATACTGGTCCGAGAAGGGGTCATCGTCCTCCATCTCTATGGAGACCGTTCTCATGTATTTCTCGAGGAAATTAATGTCTATGAACTTAAGCTCTTCCTTTACGAGCACGTAATTGGGCGTTAATTTACCAAGCACTAAATAGTGTTTCGTTATCTCACCGTTCCAGTCCACACCCCCCCTATCTGGTCTCATATCGCTCCATTTATCCCTAATCTCTTGGGGAACGTGGAGAAGGTCGTTAATATCGTAGAAATTGTTAAATACGGCCCCACCATAGACTACCCATATACCCTTATAGTTTTGATCTACGTACCAAGGGCAATCAGCGTTCATTCTCCTTTCGTACTCTACGAACTCAGGAGTAATCCAAGGACAATCCTCATCGGTTCTTAATACGGTGAGAGTAGTGCCCAGTTCCTCCGCTAAGGATTCTACTTCTAACCACGCCTCTTGAAAGGCGCTATATCTCGCGGGAGTACTGAAATGTATAATATGTTTACATTTGGAAGGGGCTACCATCGGTCTCGCGTTCCTGTAAGCTTCGTATAGTCTTAGGTGTTTGAACACCCACCCTCCCTCGTCGAAAAAAGCGCAGTCGCACTCTATTCCCGTAACGTTTGCAGCGGATAACACAGCTAAGTCTATAGGATATATGGAAGGACCGTATAGGTGAACGGAGTTATCTACGTATTTAATTTGTCTAACGAATGGATTCATTAGAAACCAATACTTAGCCATAACCATCTGTCTCATGTATCCACTACGCCATTTAACCTCTAAGTTTAATAACGAGAAGAACACAGCAATGCGGGTTGCGTCCTTAGTCTTACCACTCCTTCTATTCTTGTTATGAACCGTCTCTAATGGTATCTTGGTGTAGTCTATCTTATCGTTCCAAATAGCCATCTCCATGTCTTTCATTTGCCAATCTGCTACCCTTCGCATGTCGTGTTTGGCGTTATATCTACCGTACTTGCCTAAGAACCACATATAGAGTCGGAAAACTGTTATAATGTGCTCCCCAGACTCATACATTTCGAGTAGTTGGGAAGCAAACTCAATTGCTAAATTTCTTAACGATACCACTATTTATTAACTCCGTAATATCTATTTCCTCTTCCATTTCGCTCGTTTTGTCTTTCACCTTAATAAAGAATTCGGTTGCTTTTCCGATTAATTGAACATTTCCGGGGTTCGCCTCTAACCCGGCAATAATTAGAGTTTCTATAAATTCTTCAGATAATTTTTTTTACCTGATGATTTTTCTCCAGGAAGAATTAATTTATTTTTCTTTTTTTGTAGCGATAATTTCTTCCTCCTACAACATTGCTTCTGTGAGTTTGTAGTTGCGTTACAAAAGGAGTATAAGTCCTTGTTTTTAGGGTTAGGATGGTCTTTAAGATAAGTTTCTACTAAATTAATGTTATAAGTTTCTTGTAGCATAATTAATATATTATTGCTACGATATTTAAATTTTAATACTAATTGTCCGAACCCTCTTTTTTTAATTGTTTAAGATTAATTTAATATTTATGACCATATATATTAGGTACGAATGTAAGGATTGTGGTAGCCCTTGTTACCCTATGGACATGCATAATAAAGAAATATGCAAAGTTTGTTGGTTAAAGGAATTTAAATCTAAGTTTAAAGGGAGAATTACTAATTATAGAAAAAATAAGTTGTTGTTGGGATCAGGATGATTTGTTAAAAAAATAGTTCAAAAATTATATAATCAAAGATAATGATATACCATATCTGGATCCAACAATGATATACCATAAACTTAATAATCTTAAAAACAATGATATACCATATCATGAGTGATTATAAATATTGTAAATGTATTAATGGAAATCCCAGAAAGAGAAGAAGATTATATATTAGAAAGAATACACCAATACCAAGTAAAATCAAAACTAAATATACATGGCAAGGGCATGTACCAATGATAGAAGGTTATAAGAGGTCTTTTGTAGCAATTGGATATATTTGTGTATATTGTAATGAGATTGTGATGGATGGCAATAAAAAATATATTCCTTTCGATAAATACCACATTTTAGAATTCGATTATAAACAATTGCAACATAATATGGATAAGATGTCATTAGAACAAGAATAAGTAACTAATCTTCTATTTATTTTTCTTTCTTCCTGATAATATAGAAAAAAGTCTCTTCGTCGGTAAATCTGACGTTTACGAGCTCAAACCCTTGTTTGTCGAACTCTTCTTTTAGTTTATTCTTCCTAACAGGGACCTTTTCTAACGACTGCATTATATATAGTATGGGTACAATAGTATTTAAGTACAGTGGAAATATTTCACGAACGATTTATTTCTATTGCAAGAGAAAAATAATTTCTTTAGCGGCAAAAGTGAGATTTGTATGATTTAGTATGATAGAATAGATACGGGGAGAAGAAGCTCCTAAAGACTGTTATAATAATAATAATAATGAAAGCCTGTTGGATGGAGATTATAAGTAATTATTATATTTATGTTTTATTATTTTTTATTATTAAGGTAATCATACAGAATCATACAAGCATTTAAATTCATGAAAAGATATACTAATATTAAGAAGTTATATATTAAAATAATATAATATTTGGAGTGGAAATTATGGGTGGTAATTATTTTTACGGTAGAATAACTAAATCAGGTAAGAAATTATTGATCAACGTTCCTACTAAGAAAACTGAGTTTGAATACGATAGGTTGGTTAAGGTGTTTCTATTACCTCAAGACATAATCGAGAGCGAATTGGAGACCGAGCTAAACGCTACCGAGCAAGTTGATAAAGTAATGGGTTTTGTCGAAGCAAGTAGAATAATAAAGGATTTAGATCCTAACTACGACTTTAACGGTAAAAGCGGGGACGATGTTAAAGAATACGCTAAGAAGCTGAATAATCATACTTAATCATACCGAAAGATTTATATACGAATGTTGAATTATATATATTAAGCATGAAAAAGAATACTAAAAATGGAGGAAAAAAAAATGGCTAAAAAAAGTAAAAAATGTGAATACTGTGGAGAGAACGAAGCTGTCTTTAGCATAGAAGTTAATAGCCCAGACGGTACTTGCGAAGAGAGTAATCTAGTTTGTCCCGAATGTGTTGCTACTTGGTTTACCGAATCTCAAGAGGATGTTGAGAGAATGTCAATAGTTAGATTGGTGGGGGAATAGAAGTGAAAGAGTGTAAACAATGTGAAAGTTATGAAGATGCGAGGGATGAACATGGTAATTTTGATTGTAAATATTATTTTGATTGTGTAAAAAATAAACAAAGAAATTGGAGGGGGAAATAGAAGTGTATAAAGATTTTGAAGAATTTAATCGTAAAATACATCCTTATTGGGGTCCAGGCAATTTTACTAAAAACTCTAAATTATTAGATTTCTTAATCGAATATCACGATAAAAACAACGAGGAGGGGGAAGAGAAGTGTCTGAGGAAAAGAAGTTTACCGAGAAAGACCTACACGAACTATTAAGACCTTTAAGAGAAGCTTTGTGCCCCAGTTTAGAGTATGAGAAAGACGAGACTAACAGATTAATGGAGGAGGACAGGGACTAATGGCTGACGGATTATTAATTGACGTGGGGAAGGACGAAGGCGTACCGTTATACCGCGAAAAGGGAGAGACTGATTGGACAGGTACTAAATGGACTTGTAAGCACGCGGTCTACACTCGCCATTTAGGGCTTTGGCGAGACGTTTATAGGTGTATGAATCCTAAGACTTACGAACCATATATTACGAAAGAATGTAAGTTTAGCAAACCAAACCCTAAATGCGATATTTGGGACGTAAGAAAGAAGCAAGAAGGGAATATTTGGGGGAGAGGGGAAATAAATGAGTGAATTTATAGATTGTGATAAGTGTTGTTTTAGAAGATTTTGTCACGAAGGATATTGTAGGTATGATGAAGATTTGTTAGATGACGATTATCCAGATAGAGAGGGGATAGAATACTAATCCTTTACTTTATTTCGCTTCGGAATAGAGAAAGAAAGAATGTAATCAGCGGAAATCGGTACCGTGAAGGAAGTCTGAGGTTTGCGACCCAGACCAGTAAGCGCTCGCAACCGAAAAGCCCCAGTAATGCGGTGAGTGTTGTTGCGAGTTAAGGGTTAACCTACCGACCGCAAAGATTATGGTAAAACCGAACAGAGAGGGAATTTTGAGGCTTACCTCATTGGATTTTTGTCTTTTGGAAATTTATTTTATTTATTATTCTCAGCCTTATTATTTCGAGCCTCAACACACCAATCTTGATGACACTATTTTTCCCCTGTATTTTGGTTTCCATAACGATAAAACAAACAAGGAGGTAAAATAATGAGTTTGTTAGAGAGAATAAAATTAATTGAAGACGCTATCATAGAATTAAGCGACCATCATAAAATATATTTAGAAGTGTTAGAAGAGGTTAACGGTAAATTAGATAGGTTGTTAGCTGTCGGTTCCGCCCGACAGACGGAAAAGAAAGAAAGATGTGTTTATTGTAGTGGTTCTGGGTTGCGTGTAGATAAAAACCATATAGCTACTGATTGTTCGTATTGTAGGGGTACAGGAATAGGAAAGGCTTCGGGGGACAATGAATTTATTTGTGGAAATTGTGGGAAAAGGTTTAAAGCATATCACGATGGACAAGGAATTAATACTGGTTTTTGTCCAAAATGTCTAACCGAATATGATACGGGGGGCGGGAAAGAGGAGGTTAATGTTCAAGCCGATCGGCACTCTCAGAGTGAACAGGAACACACCAACTCGAAACTCCCCGAGGCTAGGATTCATTCGCCCGGATTTGAAGACTACAAACCTAAGAAAGAAAATACTGAGACAGAAGAGGTAGAGCAAGATTTCTCTCAGGTGACCGTTATGAACCAAACACCATTGGCTCTTTTGGTCGTTAAGAAAGGATATCAACAGTGGTTAGCGAGGCAATTTATTAAAAACCCTCTTGAATTAGGTTATCAAAACGCTAATATGTACAATATCGAGCTAAAAGAGAAATCGGATAAGGGTAAACCTATTAGTTGGCTTTTAAAGAAGTGGAAACCGTTCGAGGTGTTTAAGGACTAATGTACCTATGTGAAATGTGTTATTGTAGGATATATCGCGTGGTACATAAAACCCATATTAACGTACAACAAACCCCTCCCGAACACCATTTTTGTTCCCATCAATGTAAGATGTTATGGGTGGAGTTCGTTAGAGAGGAGGGATATGTTCCCAAGGCGTACGTAGAAATATTAAAAGTGGATATACCATTGGGTGAGGCCTAATGTTCGGGCTTACTTTTATAGCGTTTATTTTGTTAATTATAGTCGGGATAGAGGAGGGTTTAGAGCTATGACCACCGACCAGGAATATAGAGATTTGTTAGACGAGAAAACCAATATTGACGCTAAGTGTTATCTTTTAAGGAAACAAAATAGGGATTTGACGAAATTAATAGTACAATGGGAGAAGGAAAATAAGATTTTACAGGAGAGTTTAGACCAATGTCAGAGGGAGTTGATGGACAAATGAGCGACGAGTTAGAAAAGAAGTTCAAATTACAAACGATAGTGAACGGTGAGTTTATAGAGCAAATCGCCGAACTTAGTTTAGAAGTGGAGGCGTTGGGATTAGAGTTTCAGAACTCTCCACCTAACAATCACCTAAAGGGACAAATCGCCGAGATTAAAGAAGATATAAGATTAGAAGTCGATATGCGTAAAACAAACACAAAAACATTAAATCAATTTCTTAATGACTGGGCAAATAAAATTAAGCTAAATAAAGAGGTCTTGCGGGAGCTAATAGCCGTTTACGAGCAAGAGAATCTAGTGGAGACTGGATTGTTAGAGAAGCTCGATTCTCCTAAGAAGACGGAAAAGAAAGAATCTTTAAACGATAATATTAACCCTAATGCTTTTATGTTACACGGTGAATTTGTTTCCCATTTAAAAGATTCGGGGGGCGAGAAGATCCCAATAGACCCTGAATTAATGGAGAGAATTATGAGTCATAAATCCGTTCCTATGGATAAGTCTAAACTAAGAGAGAAACTCCCCGAACAAAAATCAAGTTTCCGTATTCGAGCTTATGACGATTGGTCAAAAGAGAAACTCCCCGAACCTAAAACCGAGCCAGAGAAGGAGGTAATAGGGATATTATTAGATTCTGAGTTTGAAAGTGGAAGATTTTTAGAAAGACAAAAACTAATCGAGGAGTTCTATCAGAAATTAAATGTCCTTCTCACTAATGATCCTGATATCGTTTTTGACCAAATAGAGATATTAATTGAAGAATATAAGGAGAAATTAAAGAAATGAATAAAACAAAAGCTAAGGGATTAATCAAGAAATTAAACCAAATCGATGAGTTAATCTGGGAAATAAAAAAAGAATTAGATTTTGAAAATTTATTAGGATATGCTTTAGATTACACCAGTATTACTGAAGACGATTTAAAGGAGAGGTTTAATATTAAATGAACCCGATCTGGTTTTACTTAGGATTAGCCCTCTGGGTAGGCTACACCCTATACTGTATTTGGATGTGCGAAAGAGAGAAGAGGAAGTGGAGGAAAAATAAATGAAAGTTCGATGTCCCCATTGTAAGACAATTAAGACAATTGATAAGACAGATAAAAATATACAAGTCCGCTGTGGTAAGAGAGGGGGGGGGTGTGGGGAGAGATTCTACGTTAAAGAAAATATTGTCTTGGAAAAAGAGGAGAATAAGACAATGATTAAGACAAATAAGACAATAAAACCGCGATTTCTTAACCACAACGGATCGTTAGAATCGTTAATAATATGCGTTACTTACGGAATAAACACCATTAAGAACAAAAAACAAGTGAAAGAAAGGGACTTAAATAGTACCTGGTACCAACATTTTCAGTCTTGGTCTAAATGGAGAGAGACGCTTCAAATGGCGTTGGAGGAGAAGCGATGAAACTCGAACCTAACGAGCACGGCAATTACCCGTGCCCTTATTGTGGTAAAGACGATGGTTACGTTTTAACTCCCATAGTGAGAGAGTGGATGGACCCGCCAAGAATTGATTACGTTTGTCACAGGTGTAAGATAATGTTTAAGACCAAGGTAAAAGGGAGTTTGGAGGCGTTCTTATGACCAAATTTATACCCGAAAATCTTATTTTAAAGCTCACTAAAAAAGAAATTCTAAACATAATAGGGTTTTTGCAACAAGACCCTAAAATTAACCATTTTACTATAATGAAATTGAAAAAACAAATTAAAAATAAGGAGGAAAAATAAATGACTGAAATTAATATAAGTCCACTATGGAAGGATAGAATTCTAGACCTAATACGCATAATAAACATAATACTGAGCTTCTATACCGTTTGG